>Ga0209023_10002112_pt1 | contig 25572 bp, 19 predicted proteins | sample LakOneMetagenome_FD_187468 | JGI IMG/M metagenome (GOLD analysis project Ga0209023, IMG submission 187468) | Freshwater and sediment microbial communities from Lake Erie, Canada (SPAdes) (version 2) | ecosystem: Environmental > Aquatic > Freshwater > Lentic | place: Lake Erie, Canada... | reverse complement strand
CAGCGGCACCGGGGGCAGTGTGAGTGGTTTACCGGCAGGTGTAACCGGAACCTATGCTGCAGGTGTTATTACCATTACGGGTACGCCAACCGTAGCAGGTACTTTCAATTACATTGTATCTACCACAGGCCCATGTTTAACTCCGCAAGCAAATGGTATTCTTACAGTAAGTCCCGATCATACTATTTCATTAACCGGAGGTACGGCCAATCAAACAGTGTGTATCAATACCCCCATATCGCCTATAACACTTACTTTAGGCGGGGGAGCAACAGGTATTACTCCTGCAGGATTACCACCGGGTGTTACTGCTACTGTGGCTGGTAATATAGTAACCATCAGCGGTACACCAACATCAACAGCAGGATCTCCTTACAATTTTACATTAACAACAACGGGGAACAGCTGTATCACCGCCAATTTTACCGGTTCTATTGTGGTAAATCCTGATCATGCTATTGCTTTGGCAGGAGGTAACCCCAACCAGACGGTGTGTGTAAATGTTGCCATTACTCCGTTTACGCTTACATTATCAGGCGGTGCTAACAATATTGCGGCTCCGGTAAATTTACCCCCGGGTGTTACAGCCAATGTGGTTGGTAATACAGTTACCATCAGCGGTACGCCAACATTGGCAGGAACTTATGCTTACAGTTTAACAACCAGTGGTAACAGTTGCCTTACAGCCAATTTCACAGGAACGATCATTGTAAACCCGGATCATGCCATTTCTTTAACAGGCGGTACAGCCAATCAAACAGTTTGTATCAATACTCCTATATCTCCCATTACCCTTTTATTAGGTGGGGGAGCCACTGGTATTACTCCGGCAGGATTACCACCAGGTGTTACCGCTACAGTTGTTGGAAATACGGTAACCATCAGTGGTGCACCAACATCAACAGCCGGTTCTCCTTACAATTTTACATTAACAACAACGGGTAACAGCTGTGTTACAGCTAATTTTACAGGATCAATCACTGTAAATCCTGATCATGGCATTGCTTTGGCCGGTGGTAATCCTAACCAAACTGTATGTGTAAATGTCGCCATCACTCCATTTACACTTACATTATCCGGTGGTGCAAACAATATAGCAGCTCCCTCTAACTTACCACCGGGCGTTACTGCCAATGTGGTAGGTAATACAGTTACTATAAGTGGTACACCAACGGTAGCAGGCAGCTATGCATACGGTATAACAACAACAGGAAACAGTTGCGTTACTGCAAACTTTGCCGGAACGATCAACGTTACTGCAGATGCAACGATCAGCCTTATATCCGGATCAAATACCCAAACCGTTTGCAGAAATGTTGCCATTACTGATATTGATTATACCATTGGCGGCAGTGCTACCGGTGCTAATATTGTATGGAACCCATCTGCACCTGCAGGAATTACCTTTACACCGGTAGGTGTAAATGGGTATAGAATTTCCGGCACACCAACAGTTGTGGGTACACAAACATATAATTATACCATCAGCACTACCGGGCCTTGTGTTAAACCAACTGCAACTGGTTCAATAACAGTTAATGCATTACCAATTGCAACATTCACTGTACCACCACCAAGCTGTGCCAATAATATGGTGGTATTTACCAATTCATCTAATCCCAATGCCGGGCCAACAACCAACTGGTCGTGGGATTTTGGAGATCCTTTTGCCAATGCAGGTAATCCAAATACATCAACAGCACAAAGTCCGTCGCATTACTATACGTTACCGGGTACCTATACAGCAACGCTTCATGTAGTAAACAGCAATGGTTGTATCAGTACACCAGATGCGTCTGTTACATTTGTAGTGAATGATACACCAAGAGCCGGCTTTATTGTTCCTGATGTTTGTATCAATGATGTGGCTACGACATTTACTGATACCAGCAAGATATCAGTAGGTACCATTAACCGACCGCTGAATCAATGGAATTATGGCGATCCTGCAAGTGGACCACTCAATAATTCTATAGGTATTAATGGTTCTCATTTATATCCGGCACCCGGTATTTACCAGGTAACGCAAATTGTAACCAGTGCACTTGGTTGTAAGGATACCATTGTATTGCCAATTACAATTAACTCAGCCGATCCGGTCTCCAATTTTACTGCAGGTAATAAGTGCAGCAGCGATTCGGTAGACCTTGTGAATCTTTCTACCGTTGGTTTTGGTAATGTTACCCGCCTGGAAATCTATTGGGATAATGTGGGAGCCCCAGGCGTTTTCCAAACTATTAATGCACCAGCTTTTAATGGTGTTTACAGGCATAAATATCCAACACTGCAAACCACGCAGACGTATAACATACGGATGATCGCTTATTCGGGTGTGATCTGTTCTGCACAAAAAATAACACCGGTAACTGTATATGCTACTCCAAGGGTGCAGTTCAATAATATTCCCAACACCTGTTATTTAGTGGCGCCATTCCAGCTAACACAAGGAAGCGAAATAGGAGGTGTGCCTGGTACCGGTACTTATAGCGGACCTGGTATTACAAACCCTAACGGTACCTTTAATCCGCAGGTAGCAGGTATAGGTACGCATAACATTAAGTATACCTGGACAGCCAGCAACCCCGGAGCCTGTATTGACACATTAACAAGAACCATTACAGTACTGGACACCGCTCATGCAACATTTAGTGTTACATTGCCCAGTTGCGAACAGGTGCCTACTTTATTTACTAATCTGTCAACTGCTCCTGCAAGTGTAACGCTGACAAATACAGTTTGGAATTTTGGTGATGCAACTGGTCCGCAAACATTTGCCATCGCATCTCCGATATCGCATCTGTATGCAGGCCCTGGTACTTATACCGTAACCATGCACAATGTATCTGCTGCCGGTTGTTTAAGTACAGATACAAGTATGCAGATAACAATTGACCCCAACCATCATATTGCACTTACTTCGGGTAACAGTACCCAAACAGTTTGTGTTAATAATTCGATAGCGCCTATCAGCTATACCTTAAGTGGTGGTGCCACCAATGTAAGCATACCAGCATTACCTGCAGGCTTAAGCTATACTGTAGTTGGAACAACGGTAACCATTACAGGAGCACCAAGTTCAGCAGCCGGCTCTCCCTATAACTTTACGGTTCAAACAACAGGTAATACCTGCGTAGTGGCTACAGCCAATATCAGTATTACGGTAGATCCGGATCATACCATTACATTCACTTCGGGAGATACAGCACAATCTGTTTGTGTTAATACGCCTATTGACCCAATTGTGTACAACCTGGGTGGCGGTGCTACCGGTGTAAGTATTGCCAACCTGCCTCCGGGTGTAACGTACAGTATAGCTGGAAATATACTTACCATCAGCGGTACACCCACTACCAGTGCAGGTGGACCTATGTTTAATTTTGCTATACAAACCACCGGTAATAGTTGTGTGAAAGCAAACACCATAGGAGAGATATTGGTTAACGATTACCCGGTACCAGCTTTTAGCTTTGACAAAGGCAGTTATTGCATACCGAATGCCAATGTAGGATTCATCAATAATACCACCCCGGCACCACTCAGCAACCATACTTATGCATGGGATTTTGGAGACGGAGGATTTAGTTCAGCTGCATCTCCTACACATTTATATACTTCAGCCGGGCCGTTTAATGTAACACTAAAAGCCCGCAGTACTGTATTATTGAACCATGGTGTTATTGGTTGCGAAAGCAATAAGAGCAATGCACTCAATATTATACACCCGCAGCCCAAAGCCGATTTTGTTTTCAACAAACCAAGTGTATGTATTGGTGATAATGTAACCATCACTGATGCTACCGATGGAAAGGATGGCCTGGTAAATCAATGGTTCTGGGATATGGGAGACGGAGGAAAAAGAACAACCAACCCGGTAACCTACACCTACCCGGATACCATTGCTTATACCATCACACTTTACTCGATAAATAGTTTTGGCTGTAACAGTGATACCATCAACAAATCATTTGCAGTTTATCCTTATCCGCATGTAAGTGCAGGGCCGGATAAGTTTGTACTGGAAGGTGGTTCTGTAGAACTGGAATTTTCGGCCTATGCCAAAGAGCCGGTTTACAGCTGGACGCCGGTTGAGTACCTGACCGATAGTAAAATATTAAGGCCAAGGGTAAACAATCCTAAAACGGATATGACCTACCGCTTAACAGTTACCGGTAAGGGTGGTTGCCAGCTTAGTGATGATGTATTTGTGAAACTGCTGAAATTCCCGGCCATTCCTAATACATTCTCGCCAAACGGAGATGGTATCAATGACCAGTGGAGAATTGATTATTTAAATACCTATCCTGATAACAGGGTACAGATATTTACAAGAGCAGGAAAACTGGTATTTGAATCAAGAGGCTATACTACGCCATGGGATGGTACCATAAAAGGCAAACCATTGCCATTTGATACTTACTATTATATTATTGAACCAGGCAATGGCCGTGACCCGATCACCGGTTACGTAACCATACTTAAATAAATAAAAATTTACAGTGATGTAGTATTGCATCGCTGTAAATTTTTACTGATGTCATTAACATTTATTTCAGTTAAAAAGATTGAACTTTATTAAACGGGGATGCCCATCCGGATATTGGGAGAAAAATTGAAAGCATGAAGAAATTTGTTTTAACAACTGCTGTTTGTTTTGTTGCTATCATGGCATTAGGTCAGGCAAAACCTTATTATACCCAGTATATTCTAAATAACTACATCCTCAATCCGGGTATTACCGGTATTGAGAATTATACGGATGTAAAGCTGAGTTATCGTAATCAATGGGCGGGTATCAGCGGCGCACCAGTAACAACTTATTTTACCATTCACACGCCATTGGGTAAAAAAGATCTGCGTACCAATGCAACTTCTTTCCAGGTTCCGGGCACCAACCCCGGAGGGCCTAAAGCATGGGATGAATACGCTGTATCACCGGCGCATCATGGACTTGGCTTGCAGGTAATTAATGATAAGGCAGGTTATATCAGCCGCTGGTCGGCAGCAGTTTCCTATGCCTATCACAAACCCTTGGGTGTGCGAACCAGCCTGGCTGCCGGTTTAAATGTTGGCGTTAGCAGTGTAAGCTTAGACCGTTCAAAAATAGAATGGGGAAACCTGGATCCCAATGATCCTGCAATAGGTTACAACAACGGATCCATCAGTAAAATAAAACCCGAAATAGGGGCTGGCCTCTGGCTATATTCGGCCAGGTATTTCCTGGGAGCGTCTGTATTAAACATTATACCAGGTAAAGCTAAATTTGTAACTGATAAAAATTACGGCGAAACCTTTACGCCAAACTACTTTGTAACAGGTGGTTACAAGTTTGGCCTATCTGATGACGTGACACTGTTGCCTTCAGTTATGTTTCAATACTGGCAGCCGCAACTTAGCGCCCTGCACGTGAATGTAAAAATGCAATACCAGGATTTTTTATGGCTGGGAGCCAGTTACCGATATGCCGACCTGGTAGGTGGCTATTCCGGAATGATAGGAGTGAATGTTTCCAATACCTTCAATATCAGCTATGCTTATGAACATGCCAATTCTTCCAGGTTGCAAACCTATACAAGGGGAACACATGAAATTATGCTTGGCTTCCTTTTAGGTAATAAATATGGGGGAAGCTGTCCACGGAATATCTGGTAAGAGAATGTTTAATGTTGAAGAAATAAGTTAATAAAAACTTTTAATCAGTTATATTTTTTATCTCACGCTTAATAATTCTGTTATTGCTGGCTTGGATAGACCTTTTTTAGCTTTCTTTGCAGCGAATCAATCTTTCCTGGAATTGAATCAGTCATTATTTCTTTGGCGGTAATGATCCACTCGGGTTGTAAAATCCATTTACCATCTACAAAAGTCAGGTAGTACGATTTAACTGAAGCTGCACCAGAACCTTCTTCGGTAATAATAATCTGTTTAGCAGCATCATTGTCCTTAGTAGTTATGGGTTTTGCAAAATTAACTTGCGGTTCAGCTATTTCGTCCTCCGTATCTTCCGGTGCAGGCTTGCAAATAAGCGGTGTAGTTTTGATGGTATTTTTTTGATCTGAAACGGGTTGAATATGATCCTTACTAACTTCAACAACAGGCTCTGCCATTATATTAGACGTGGAAACAGGACTTACAAATTCAGTATTGGGCAGTATATAGTTGTCTGAAGGAATGTAATGCATGCCTGCAGCTGATTGCAATTGCGCTGTGCTATTTTTTGATTGAAATAAAATGGCTGTTGACAGCATAAACAGCAGCACAAGACCAATTAATGGAGCTACAATATTAAAACGCAGGGTTTGATTTAAAACCTGTTCGCTTGAAAAGAATTGTATGCGCTGTAGTAAATGTTTTTTACGGCTTACAGCAGCCAGTTGAAATGCCGCTGTCAGTTGCTTCATCCTTTCGGCCTGCAATAAGGTTTCGGCATATAAGGCCGGAGAATATTCAAAAGACAAAACATGTACATCACAATTCTTCTCTCTTTCCAGTTTGATCTTTTTGCACAGGCTTGCAACAAAGGGATTAAAAAAGAAAATTGTTTCGGCGACTATAAGAAACCAGTTAAGCAGGTAATCGTTGGTGCGTATATGTGTAAGTTCATGGAGTATCAGCGTTTCGGCCTGGCTTGTGCTAATATTGCTAACCAATGCAACCGGCAGCAATATGATCGGTTTAAAATAACCGAAAGTAACCGGTGTTTGTACTGAAGTACTTAGCCAAAGCTTTACTTTTCTTTTAATACCAAACTGGTAGGCTTTTAGTTCGGTAAACAGTTTCAGTTCTACCGCAGGTTTTTGCAGGCCCGCTTTAAACTGTTGTTTGAACTGATACCAGCTATATACAGCTTTCAGCAATTTACCGGTAATAATAAACAGGTAAATGCTGAATATCCAGGGCGTAATTATTTTGAGGATATTATCATTAAATGAGCCGGTAAGGTTTTTAACAGAATCGGCCAGTGAGCCTAAGCCTGCTGCATCAGAAAAATAAATGGAAAAAGTACAGGCAAATAAAAGCAACTGGGCAGTAATAGCTATGTATAAGAAATTACGCTTGGCCAGTGGGGCGTTATTTTTAAGAACCAGTTTATCAGCAACTGCATAAAATAGGCAAAGCAATGCAGTCTGCCAAAGACTGTGCAGCATGGCCATGCAAAAACTGTATGCAAACTGGGTCATAAGCTTGTAAACGGTTAGGTTCTGTTTATTTATCTTTTTTCAGCTGGTTGATGAGCTGCTGTATCTTTTCAAGTTCTTCATCACTGGCATCGTGACCACCCAGGGCCTGTAAAACCAGGTCGGATGAAGAGCCGGCAAATAAAGTGTTGATCATCTTATTTAAAAACTGCTGTTGTGTATTTTCACGGGTAACAGCCGGTTTGTAAATATGTGTTTTACTGCTGTCGTCACGGGTTACCAGGCCTTTTTCAAACATGATTTGCATTAGCTTAAGGGTAGTGGTGTAGCCGGCTTCCTTGGTTTTCAGTAATTCCTCATGTACGGTACGCACGGTTGCGGCTTTCTCATTCCACAAAACCTGTAGTATCTCCAGTTCGCTTTCTGTGGGCTTGTTATTCTTTATTAAAGTCATAATACGAGTATTTTCGTAAAGCAAAGTACGAAATTATTGGTAAATACAAAATCCGCTTATTTATTTTTTGAAATTGTTAACATTTGAAGCAGGATCGGGGTAGACATAAACCAGGTAAAATAACCTGTTTTTAAAAACGGGTATTATAGTATTTATTTTATGTAATTAATTGTTGTTTATTTGGTTGCTGTTTCCAAATAAAATAAATCGTGCTTGCTTTTAATATAAATTTTCAATATTTTACTACACATTTTTAACTTCAAAAACCCCTAAATCATGGCAAATGTAACCATCACCTTACTCGTTGATACAACGGGACTTTTAAATGATCAAAATCCAGATCCCGTTATGAAAAACTACTGTACATTAGCCCAGTTGGGTGGGCAGTTGGTTGACGATCCCAATAATGATTTAAGAAATGATATAAGCGAAGTGTTCCTGGGCGATTCAATAACCTGGAATGCTGTTTCGAACAGTGACACATTACCCCAGGGAGTAACTGGTGTGATCGTTAACATTCAGGCTATTACAGCAACTACTGTATTTGGAAAGGGACAGGCAATAGCAACCCAGTTAGTACCGGGAGCAACCGGCGGAACTTCAGCTACCGGGGTAATAAGTTATGGGTCGGAAGGAGATACGGTTACTTATACTATAACCTTTGATGTTGTGACATCGCCATCCTCTAGTGGCTCAACATCCAGAAGCTATTTTATTGATCCGAAGATAAGGGTACATTCTCATTAATCATTACTCTTTGCATAGTGTAACAAGTTTATTAACCTTACTGATAACCTGTGTTCCTGAAAAATATACGATCAAAACAAATCTTTTTAACGGTATCCCTTTTTTTTGTTTTTGAATCCTGTTTGTATAGTCAACGCCATAGCTATTTAGATAGTTTGGAAACCGTGTATAACCAAGGGAAATATAAAGAAGGAAAACTTGAATTACTACTAAAACTTGCCGAAAATAGTACCGATCCTGAAAAAATGCTTTTGTATAGTGAGGAATTGATAAAGCAGGCTCAAAAATCAGATTCGGCAAGGTGTCTTTTTTTGGGATATTTAGAGAAAGGCAATGCATTACGGTATAAAAGCGATCTTGGTAATGCACTGGAAAGCTATTTTCAGGCTGCAAAACTTGTAACCAGGAGAGGGCAATTAGGTGTTACTTACATTGCTATTGCAGATGTTTATTCAATAATGCTTAATCATGATAATGCTGTTGATTATTATCAAAAAGCGATCATTATTTTAAAAGCTGAGAAAGATTCGATAAATGTAGCATCTGCACTTTATAATTTAGGAGATCATTACCTTAACATTGGTAAGCTGGACTCTGCCAGGATCTATACAATGGAATCGCAGTTGTTATTTAATAAGACCGGAGATCAACTTGGAGAAGCTTATTGCCTGGGAAATCTGGGAAAGATCTATTCAAAATCGGGCAATGATCTGCAGGGCGAAGAAAACCTGAACAAAGCCATTAGCATGTTACAGGCATCCAATGAATTCTCTGCTATTTGTGAATACCTGATCTCCATGTCGGATATTTATCATGAGAAAAAAGATAATCCTAAAGCAAAAGTTTATGCTGCTAAAAGTCTTGAGCTGGCACAACAATATGGCTTAAAAAAAGAAGTGAGTGATGCTAACCTGAAACTGTCTGAACTGTATGAAGATTCAGGAGATCCAGTAAGCGCCTTATCTTTTTATAAAGAGTATATTATATACCGTGACAGTGTAAATAATATTCAGGCAGTTCAGCAAATGGCCGACCAGCGTACCGATTTTGAATTGTCGAGAAAACAAAAAGAAGTTGACCTGCTGGCCACACGAAACAAGCTTCGTATGGCAGAACGAAATGGTTTTGTATTTGCTTCCCTTTTATTGGCAGCACTACTGGCAATCAGCATTTATTTTTATACGCAAAAAGCTAAACGCAATAAAATGATAGTGGCGCAAAAAATGCAGGAAGCAGAAATAAGCCACCAGAAAGAGCTGCTGCAATCTGTTATCACATCACAAGAGACAGAACGAAAACGTATTGGTATGGACCTGCATGATGAAGTAGGAGCGGCACTTTCAACGCTGCGTATAAAAATAGAAAGAAATGCAGGTGAAGATGAAAAAGCCGAAGAGGTGGCTGCAGAATTTAAATCGGATATTGATAAAGTGATTGCCAACATGCGTAATATTTCGCACAGCCTGTCGCCACGTATATCGGGTAACTTTGGCTTTTACGATGCTGTGTACGAACTTTCCGATAATGTAAACCGCTCAGGCAAAATAAACATGCTGGTTGATTTTGATGAAGAAAAATTACCAGTATTTAATAATGAACAGGTGCCTATGGCTATTTACAGGGTATTATCTGAGCTGATCAATAATACATTGAAACATGCTGCTGCAAAAAATATTTACCTGGATATAGATGTTAGCGATGATGCCATGGAGATACAATACCGGGATGATGGTATTGGTATTGCAGAGAAAGAACCGGGTGTATTAAAAGGTATAGGAATGCAGAATATAGAAAGCCGTTTAAGTATTATTGGCGCTGTATGGCAAATTCAGCATCCTCCAGAAAGTGGGTATGCAATTGTGATCTCAGTTCCTTTAAAATAAACCAATATGTGTAATGCAATTAATGTAGCACTGGCAGATGACCAGGTGCTGTTTCGTGAAGGAATTGCTTCGCTCATTAAAAATGAGGCAGGGTTTTCATTAACCATGGAAGCAGATAATGGGCTTGATTTTCTGAGTAAGCTGAAAGAAGCAGAAGAGCTTCCTGATATTTTACTGATGGATATGGAAATGCCCGGTATGGATGGTATGCAACTGAACGATGAACTACGAAAAAATTTTCCATCGGTAAAAGTGATCGTGCTTTCGGTGCATAACAGCGAGCGCCTGATGGCCAGGATGATACAAGCCGGTGCCAGTGGCTACCTGTTTAAAAATTGTAATAAAGAAGAACTACTGAACGCCATCCGCAGTGTTTTTACAAACGGCTTTTACATTACCCCCGATGTGTTAAAAGCTATTCAGTCTCCTGCAGCCAATGCAAAGGGCACTATTAATATTCAATCAATACCCATAGAAATATCCCAACGTGAAAAAGAGGTATTGCAACTTATTTGCGAAGAATACAGTAATGCCGAAATTGCTGCTAAACTCTTTATAAGCGTACGTACTGTTGATGGCCATCGAAATAATTTACTGGCTAAAACCGGATGCCATAATACCGCAGGCCTGGTATTGTTTGCAGTAAAGCACCGGCTTTTTGAAGTGATATTTTAAATTTACTACCACCATAATTTGCGATTCGGGTGCAGGCAATTCCGATGCAGCAATTTGGTCAGTACCTCACTATTATAGTGTATTACGCTGTTTTAATTGTTTGCCTGGTATAACATGATGTAGTAACAGCAGCCCTTCCAGCCGTTCCGGCAATCATATTAAGCATTTTTACCTGTTTTAAAAAACGATGTCTTCAACGCTGAAAACCAGGGTTGCGTTGTTGTTGCTTTGTATTGTCAAAAACGAAGCTTCAAAAAAAATGACAACCAGGGAAGCCGAAAACTGAACAGAGTAGGCGCTTTTTTAATTTTTAAAATATTAACTTATGGCACTCTCAAACGAACAATTATGGGAAGTTTATGCCCAGGGAATTGCACAGGCGATGGGTTTACCTAATACCGGCAACAATTTTATATTAACCGGAAATTCAATCGTAGCAAATCTTGCCGCCTTTTCGCAGGCATTGCCGCCAACGGCAAAACCAACAGTACCCCAGGCTTTAGCCCAGGTGTATTCATTTGCTAATACTGAAATAACAGAACAGGGTATTTACACTCCATCTATGAGTCGTTTTTTTAACGATTATGCAACTTATATTGACGGACTTATTCCTCCCGGACAAGGCCCAACACCAACTCAGAAAGCACAGATACAGTTACTGCAACGGGATATTGCTGCTGCCAATGATATATACAATGCCGATTTAGAAAAAGCATTGAAAGCCTGGGATATCCAGGGAAAAGCATTCCCGGGTAAGTATCCTACTTTTCAAAGTTTTGTCAATCAAAGCTCCTGGGGACAAACACTTAATACCGATACTTCAAATATTGCAGGATTGAATTCGCAGTTAAATTCTTTGTTAACCGAAATTTACGGCGAGCGTTATCTTGCTATCTCAACAAATAAACAGGTAGTTGATAGTATCCGGACAGCCCAGCAGGGCACTACTGTAATAGGTCCGTCAGTAATGGAAATAAATACAGATGCAGGTAATCAGATCGTTCCTAAATACGATCCGTCCAGCCTTGCAACATTTTCAGCATGGGTAGATTCCACTATTGAACAGCATGGTAAATCCAAACCAATAGTTATTGATTTTACAGAAAGTGCAAAAAGATACGATTTCCAAAAATCATCGTATTTCAGCCAGACCAACTGGCAGGCTTCTTTTTTCTTTTTTTCCGCTGCAGGTGGCAATACCCAGTCTGGAAGCCGTGTAAATATCGATACAGCATCTTCGGAGTTTAAGTGTACCATGATGTTTGATGCAATTACAAATATACAATTGGCAGCAGGCCCCTGGTATGATTCGAGTTTGATGTTTGACTATAAAAATCCAAAAAATCTTTCAGTACCAAATTCATTGATCGTTGGAATGTATCCAAGTATTGAATTAACGATGGATGATGAAAGTTATAAGGCTGCTTATTCAGCATACAATTCCGGCAGTGGTTTTGGCATTGGAACATGGTGGGCATCAGCTTCTCACTCAGAGGGATCTTCAGATATGAGCATGAGTACAGCATGGAATAAATCAACCAATTCTGTTACCATTACCGGATCATCAATTTTACCGGTTATATTAGGGATGCAGGTTACCAAGATTGAACCGAATGAAAACGGGGCATTCGAAAAATTACAGTTTTCAAGAAATACTCCAAAATAAAAGGTTGAACATACTTTTAAAAGCAAGAGTCATACAACTGCGATGGCTTTTGCTTTTTTTAATTTCTTTAGTAAGCATCTGTTTGTCTTTTCCGGTTTTTTGCCGGATGTTGACTAAATATAGAACAGATCAGTACTTTGGTTGATTTACCTAAGTAATAATTGATACTGCAAACATTTCTGCACAAGAGACATTTTCTAATAGCATTATTGTTTTGAATCAGTAACAAGCAGGTATAAAAGCCTGATTTTAAATGACAGCTTTTATGCGCTTGAACCTGGCATTGAGTAGTTGTAGTTTGTACCGGAAAATAAAATTTCTGTAACCAAAAAACGCAGGAAAAAGGAAAATATACTTGTACATGGAGTAATTATAACCACCTATTCATGAGCTGATCAATAAATATTATTCTATAACCAAAACAACAATTATGGAAAAGCAATTGTCAAAAGAACAGAGTGCTCAACTGCAAGAACTTTTACAAAAGATCAAAGCCAATCCGGCTGTAGCCGGGTCTATTCCTTCTTTTAGTGATCTGTGGCCTTTACTTGAAGATTCTGAAGCGCAACTGATAGATCTTATGAGTACACCGCCGACTCCTACAACCAACACTTCTCCTGGTGGCGAGGCCGAAATGGGACTTTGGCTGTACCAGTTAAACAATTTAGGAACCTATTCTTATTGGCACCCGGAAAGGTATATTTATGAGATACTGGTACTGATGGGAATGAAAAGCTCAAACATTACTTCGACAATGTATGCAGCTTATGAAAAAACATTGGACTCCGGCCCGGGCGTTGTTGCCGGAGATGGCACTTACCTGAGTACAGTAACCTATGGTGCTTTTGATACAGGTTGGGATACAGCTGCACAAACTTATATACTCCTGCTTTTTAACGAATTGCTGGTAGGTTTATCCGGTGATTGGTCAACTTTAATTCAAGTACTTTCAATATTATTGAACTTTCCCACACTGGTTCCATTTGTTACATCCAATAATAAGGTGATACAGATACCATCGGCAGATTCGCTTACGCTGGCTGTATTTGGAGACTGGGGTACAGGCCAACCTGTAGCAGCACAGGTACTGTCGGCGATGCAAAGCCTGAATCCTGATATCTATATGCATCTTGGCGATGTGTATTACGCAGGCACATCTGCAGAAGAAAGCAATAACTTACTGGCACCTTTGCATAACATGAGCAATGTGCCTGCCTCAACAAAATTCTTCACACTGAATTCCAATCACGAAATGTATGACGGTGCTGTTGGCTATTATGGCACAGCTCTGTCAGATCCGCTGTTTTCGAGCCAGGACGGTGCCAGCTATTTTGCAATGGAATTCGGTAACTGGGTATTACTTGGCCTGGATTCTGCCTATTTTGATACCCAAAGTTTTTCAAACCTGGATGCTTACCTGAATGGGGCATTGATAGCAGAAGGCACCACAACCAACCCCCAGGTTGCCTTTGTAAATGGCCTGGATCTTTCCGGAAAGCAGGTGCTGGTATTTACGCATCATAATGGTATTAGCCTGGATGGCAACACAGCAAACCAACCGCTACTTAGCCAGTTAAATACCATTTTAGGACGATACCCGGATTTCTGGTACTACGGACATATTCATAATGGGGTAGTTTACACAGATCCCCCTGCAATTACCGGGTTAAACATTCCATCTTCCCAAATTACACCACAATTGCGTTGCTGCGGACACGCTGCACTTCCTTATGGGGTACCAAGCTGGCTAAATTATCCTTCAACACCTTCTTATATTCCATATTTTGCGCAAACAAATGCGGGTAACAACAATACTCAATTATCAAATACTATACGAAACGGCTTTGCATTATTAACCCTAAGCCAAAACCAGATAGTTGAAACATTTTACGAGGTAGATATCAACAGCGGCAATCCGGTACAAATGTGGACCAATACAACAAACTATTAAAAAAAGGTAATGCGAAAGATTTAATCAGAGCAGCCTTCTCATCATAACTTCACAGATTTCTGTGCTCATAAAAAAAGCCCCGCTGTTAACAGCAGGGCTTTTTTTAGCATATTACTAAACTTATTTTTTTGTATTCTTAATATTCAGATTGGCACCACCTAATGCATCAATCAAAGATTGGTATTTAGCGGTAACCTCAGCTGTTTGCTCCTTATCATTCAAGGTTAATTTACCTTTTGATAAAGCAAGTGAAAAATTATCTTTTTCAATCAGCTTATCAGCTGCCAAAGCATCGATCAGTTTTTCTGTAGGAACTTTTAAAGCATCGCCATCAGCAGTAACCGTCATTTGCATGGTGTTTGACGTATCTGTTTTTGTGATGGAAACTTCTTTTTTCACTTCCTGCATCACATGCTTGGGAGTAGCTCCCCAGTTCATGGTTGCAAGGGTAGGAGCGATAACCAGTGAAACGATCGACATCAGTTTGATCAGGATGTTCATAGAAGGACCAGATGTATCTTTAAACGGATCACCAACTGTATCACCTGTTACAGAAGCTTTATGTGGTTCTGATTTTTTGTAGAACATTTCTCCATTGATCTCAACACCGGTTTCAAAAGATTTTTTAGCGTTATCCCATGCACCACCGGCATTGTTCTGGAACATACCCATCAATACACCACTAACTGTTGCACCGGCTAAAAATCCGCCCAATACTTCGGGGCCGAAAGCAAAGCCAATGGCTAATGGAGATAAGATGGCAATTGCACCGGGCAACATCATTTTTTTAAGCGATGCTTCGGTAGAGATAGCCACACATTTATCGTACTCAGGTTTTCCGGTACCTTCCATAATACCAGGAATGGTACGGAACTGGCGGCGAACTTCTTCTACCATTGCCATGGCAGCTTCTCCCACCGCACGGATTGCTAATGAAGAGAAAATGAAAGGGATCATACCACCAACAAACAAACCAGCCAAAACCGGTGCTTTGTAAATGTCAATACCCTCAATACCGCTGATACCAACGAAGGCTGCAAACAAAGCCAATGCAGTTAAAGCCGCAGAAGCAATGGCAAATCCTTTACCGGTGGCAGCCGTTGTATTACCTACTGCATCTAAAATATCTGTCTTTTCACGAACTTCTTTTGGTAACTCACTCATTTCAGCAATACCACCTGCGTTATCGGCAATTGGTCCAAATGCATCAATGGCAAGTTGCATAGCTGTTGTAGCCATCATACCGGCAGCAGCAATAGCCACACCGTATAAACCCGCACACCAGAAACTCATATAAATACCAGAAGCCAAAACAAGAATTGGTAAGAAGGTACTTTCCATACCCATTGCCAAACCACCAATGATGTTGGTAGCGTGGCCTGTACCTGACTGGCGGATGATGGTATTAACCGGGCGTTTGCCCATGGCAGTGTAGTACTCGGTAATGATGCTCATCAATGTGCCTACAATTAAACCAACCATGATAGCGCCAAAAACCCCGTTCTTGGTGAACTCATGTCCACGAAGTGTCATAGTATCGGGCATTAAGAAATTAACCAGGAAATAAGATGCAACTGCTGTTAACACAATGGAACCCCAGTTACCCATATTTAAAGCGTTCTGTACTTTTTGTGTGCTTAAACCTGCGCTCTCGCTGATACGTACAAAGAAAGTACCGATGATAGAAAACAGGATTCCCATAGCTGCAATAAGCATTGGAAGCAGGATAGGAGACATACCACCAAAAGCATCATCCATTGCTTTTGTTTCTCTACCCAAAACCATGGTAGCCAAAACGGTTGCCACATACGAACCGAAAAGATCGGCGCCCATACCGGCAACGTCACCCACATTATCACCTACGTTATCGGCAATAGTAGCCGGGTTACGAGGATCATCTTCCGGAATACCGGCTTCTACTTTACCAACTAAATCGGCACCTACGTCGGCAGCTTTTGTATAGATACCGCCACCAACACGTGCAAACAAAGCGATTGACTCGGCGCCTAAACTAAAGCCAGTCAATATTTCTATGGTTTTCTCCATTTCGTGACTGTCAACAGCCGCATCCGGAGCAAAGATCATTTTTAAGATAATAAACAAACCACCCAGTCCTAATACCGCTAAACCGGCAACACCCAATCCCATTACACTACCACCGGTAAATGAAACTTTAAGTGCTTTAGATAAGCTGGTACGGGCAGCCTGTGCTGTACGTACATTGGCTTTGGTAGCCACTTTCATGCCTATAAAACCGGCAAGTGCGCTAAAAAAAGCACCAATAATAAAAGCAACCGCAATGCTCCAGTGACTGTTTGCATTACTGTAGCCCATTACACCCAGTAAAAGTGCGGCTATGATAACGAAGTAAGTAAGGATCTTGTACTCAGCTTTTAAGAAAGCCATTGCACCTTCAGCAATATAAGTGCTGATCTCTTTCATGCGGTCGTTACCGGCATCCTGTTTAGATACCCACGCAAATTTTATAAAAGTGTAAAGCAGGCCTACAACGCCCATGGCAGGAATAACATAAATCAAATTGTTCATAAGTTGTATTTGTTCTGATTTTTGGACGGCAAAAATAGGGTAATTGGGTTAAAAACCGGCAGAATTGACTGTTTAATTACTATTGCAGCCGGTGCCAGGGATGAGTTTATGCAAAAGCTGCCTGTATTTGCCTGAAAGCTTCACCCATGCAGCTGACAAGGTCTCCGGCAATCATGGCTTCTTCAGAAAGTTTTAATGCGGCAAAACCACCTGCCAATCCATGCAGGTAAGTTCCAAGCAAAGCAGCATGCAAAGGGCTGTAACCCTGTGCCAGTAAACCTGTAATGATACCGGTTAAAACATCGCCGCTGCCGGCTGTGGCCATGCCGGGATTGCCGGTACTATTGAACCAGCTGGTTTCTGCAGGTGTGCAGATGGCACTGTAATGGCCTTTTAATACAATATAGATATTATGCTCCCTTGCTTTTGCTATGGCAAGTGTCAATCGTTCAAAATCATCACTCGTTTTTCCAAACAGCCTTTCAAATTCTTTGGGATGCGGTGTGATGATGGATTGTGCAGGGATCAGCTCCAGTAATTCCTTATTTTCTGCAATGATGTTCAATGCATCTGCATCAATAACCATCGGTGCTTTTACCTTTTTAAACACGGATGCCAGTAGGTTTTTGTGAGATGGGTACATTCCAATGCCGGGGCCAATACCAACGGCATCCAGTGTTTCTATGCCTTCTGCTGCTAACAGTGCATCTTCACCGCTGGTCATAACCATAGCTTCAGGGGCTGAAGTCTGTAAAACCTGGTAACCGCATTGCGGAACATAAGTAGTCAGTTTACCAATACCGCTTCTTAAACAACCAAGCGATGACAATACCGCCGCACCCATCATGCCTTTGGAACCACATAACAGAGCAGCATGGCCGTAAGTTCCTTTGTGCGCAAATTTTTTCCTGGGTTTGTATATAGCACTGATGGCTGCTTCATCTGTCATTTCAAAACTGGCAATTTCTTTTTCTTCAAAATCCGGATGCAGGCCTATGTGCAGTAAATGTACCTCGCCGCAACAGGCTTCATTTTCGGCTAACAAAAAAGCGAGCTTGTAATTTTGAAAGGAGAGGGTGTGCGCTGCTTTTGCAATGGAATTGCCTTTCGAGCTTTTATCTGCATATAAACCCGAAGGCAGATCGATCGAAATTTTGATTGCCTGACTTGCATTCAGGTGATGTGCCAGTGCAGCACTGATACCTTCCAATGGCTTGTTCAAACCGGTTCCGTATAAGGCATCAATAACAATATCTTCCTTATTTATTGCCGGAAAAAAATCAGCTGACTGCATAAAATGAATGTCTGTTGTGCATTCGTGTAGTGCAGCCAGGTTTTCCTGGAAATCATCACTGCCGATATTGCCTAATTCAAGTATATACACCGTTACCAGGCATTTGTGCTCAATCAGTAACCGGGCAATGGCTAATCCATCCCCACCATTATTGCCCTTGCCACAAAATATGCGAAAATGAGATGTACCAAAATTCTTCCCGATGAGCCATTTGCAGCAGGCTGTGGCCGCACGTTCCATCAGATCGATTGAGGCAATGGGTTCATGCAGAATGGTAAATGCATCCCATGCTTTTATTTGTGCTGCAGAAAAGATTTTCATACACTAAAGTTACAAAACAAATGGGGTATCCGGGGTGAGTTTAAAACCCGGTCTATTGCATCCCTGCCTACTGGCAGGCAGGCTCGTTGGAGACGAATTTTTTCTGTGATTCAGTGCTTCAGTGGCAGATATAATTTTGCCGGAGGCAAAATCCATTTACAATGTTTCCAGGTTTTTTCTTGTCATTTCATTTTCTATATTACCGGTGTTTACCGTAGTTGCCGGTTCAAACAAAAGGATATGCACTTCTTCGGCAGCAACAGGTTTATGCTCAACTGTTCTGGGTACAATAAAAAACTCGCCTTCGTTAATAGTAATAGTTCTATCTCTTAACTCCATATTGAATTTGCCTTTTACCACCAGGAACAATTCATCTTCATGCTCATGGCTATGCCATACAAATTCGCCTTTGAGTTTTACAGCTTTTACATGCTGGCCATTTAGTTCACCAATAATGCGGGGATTGCAATAATCGTTGAAGAGACTGAATTTTTGAGCAAGGTTTACTTTTTCCATGTTATTTGTTTAAGGAAAGCTGCAGTAGTTTTTTATGCAGTTCAAGCACCTGTGGCAACAGCATTTCCTGTTCATTATTTCTGATCACAAAATCGCAGAGTTTCATTTTGATGGACTCATCCATTTGTTTATTCATACGGGCAATTACTTCTTCACGGGAAATACCATCCCTATGCATCGTACGTTGTATGCGTATCGGGGCAGGGGCGGTTACGCCAATCACATAATCCAGGTGTTCGTGTGCGCCACTTTCAAAAATCAGTGCGGCTTCTTTAACAGCGTAAGGAGTATGCTGTTGTTGCATCCACCGCTCTGCATCCTGCAAGGTAGCAGGATGAACAAGTGCATTAAGCCGGGTTAGCTTTTCGGGGGATGTAAAGACCATTTCTGCAAGCCTTTTTCTATCCAATAGCCCGTTTGCATATACTTCGTTTCCAAACTGCAGCTGAATGTTGGCTTTCAGTTCTTCATCTTCATTCATCAATCTTTTTGCTGCATCATCGGCATAATATACGGGTATGCCCAGTACTTCAAATACTTTGGCCACGGTGCTTTTACCGCTGCCAATACCGCCTGTGATGCCGATTTTGAGCATGGTGTGAGAGGTTGTAAGTTATAAGTCCTTGGTCAATGGTCCGTTGTCCGTTGTAAAAAAAAATCCGGAATCGAAGTTAAACTTCAATTCCGGAAAATAGTGTAGTAATCTGCGAAATCCTCAATAATCAAAATAATCAGCGATTATTTTTTAACCTCAGCAGCCGGCTTATTTACATTGGCCGTCCATTCCATGCTGATGGCACTGCGTTCTATTTTAATGTAACTGCCCGGGCTGGTTTCCATTTCCAGTGTGGAATCGTCATTCACTTTATTCACTTTTCCATGTATGCCGGCAATAGTAACGATCTTATCACCTTTTTGCAGGTTATTGATAAACTCTTTTTGTTTTTTTGCTTTTTTTGCCTGTGGCCTGATCATGAACAGCCAGAATACCAGGATCATCAATCCCATCATAATTAAAGTGCCGCTGCTGCCGCCTTTTCCCTGTGGATCCATCATCAAAAAAATACTTAATAATTGCATGTTGTTTGTTTAATTGTTTATGAAGTCGTTGTTGTTAATCCGTTGGCTTATTTTGCTGCCTGCACATCTCCCGTTAAGGTTAAAGGCGGAAATTCAGGTTTTGCATTTGACTCAACCGTAATGGTTTTATGTGTATTGCCAACCCTGTTCTTACTGTCGAATACAATTTTTATGAAACCAATTTCGCCGGGCATAACAGGTTTTTCGGGCTTTTGCGGAACCGTGCAACCGCAGCTGGCAGTGGCTTGTACCACCACCAGTGGCTTGGTACCGGTGTTTCTGAAGCGGTAACTGAACTCCACTTTTTCACCATCAGCAACTTTTCCAAAATCATAAGAAGAGTCAATGATCTGAACGGTGGTGGAATCTTTGGAGGCCAGTACTTTTTGTACATCAGCATCCAGTGCATTTTTATCTTTACGTTTTACATCGCAGGAAACCAGCGAGGCGGAAACCAATAATAAGAGAAAGTATTTTTTCAAGGTTTTAATTTTTGGCAAAGTTATTATAAGGTGCTGTTTTTATAATTCTTCTTGGTTATTTTATTTTCGGCCGATAGTTCCTTGTGAATATTATCCAGCAGGCCATTTACAAACTGTCCGCTTTGTACCGTGCTGTAAGCCTTGGCCAGGTCGATATATTCATTGATGGTAACCTTGGTAGGGATGGTTTCAAAGTACAGGAATTCGCAAACACCCATTTGAAGGATGATCAGATCCAGTGCGGCAATACGTTCGGCATCCCAGTTTTTTAATTTGGGTTTTATCAGCTCCAGGCACATCTCTTTTTTATCCAGAACGGTCTGCAGCAGGCTTTTGGCAAACTCCCATTTTTCTTTGCTTAATATTTCGCTGAAGTTGGTGTTGCCCGGCTTCTGTAAAAAATTAAGCACCAGCTGGTTCATCATTTCGGCATCATCATCCCAGTGAATAAAATGCTCTTCCACGTGGGCAATAAAATCCTCGTTCGGTAGCATCAGGTTGCTGAAAATAAATTCAAGCATTTCCTTTTCAAGCTTAGTGGTTCTGCTTTGCTCCTCAATGTATTCGGTATATTCCGGAGATGAAACCAGCTGCAGGTATGTCTTTTTTAATAGTTCGGAGTCAATGATGTGTTGCGGTTTCAGTTCGGCAACAGCGGTTTTAAAACTGGGATTTTCAATGATCTTCCACAGCAATTCGTTACCGGCTATTTTGGTATTGATATTCAGGTCGGCGGCTGTAGGCAGGTGCTTGGATGCTTTCTGCCTGGCATCTGTTTCAGAATAGCGGGCCACTTCGGTTATAAAATAAACGAGATAGGTAAATATTTGCCTGCTTTGCTCTATTTTTTTGGTAAGAATGCCTGTTGCCTCGCCGGGTTTTGCATCGCCATTCATACTGTCAATGCTGTATAAGGTCTGCATCACTTTTACCCGGATATTTCTTCTGCTGATCATTGCTTAAAGAACTTTTGCTTTTGAAGCTGCAAAACTAAGGTTTAAAGTTGAAAGGTTTAAAGGTTAAAAGTGCACCTGATTCAAATTCTGCCAAAAAATCGTTCATTCATGTCTTTTTTACCTGAATAGGGTTTGTTAATTGGCTTTCTGTATGCCAATTTATGACAAGCTGCTATATAATATTGCTTTGGTACAATAATGGCTGTACCTTTGCCACCCGTTAAAAACGGCTATTCTTATAAAAATTAATCAAAAACAAATACAACTATGGCTAAAGTAACAAATGCTTCAAAAAAATTAAGCATTACACCTTTGCACGACAGGGTTATTGTAGAACCTGCTGCTGCTGAAGTAAAAACTGCCGGTGGAATTATTATACCGGATACTGCAAAAGAAAAACCTCAACGTGGTGTGGTACTGGCTGCCGGTCCGGGCAAAAAAGATGAACCAGTAATGGTAAAAGCCGGCGACCAGGTTTTATATGGTAAATATGCCGGAACCGAAATTTCTATTGAAGGAAAGGATTACCTGATCATGAGGGAGAGTGATATACTGGCGATAATTTAAACCCCCTCCGCCCCCTGAAGGGGGAACCTTAGTTCTTTTAATTGAATTGATTATTTAAATTATAAAACCTGCATGACCCCTCAGGTTCTAAAGCCCCTTTAGGGGTTTGGGGTAAAATATAACATGAGTAAAATGATATACTTCGATATTGAAGCAAGAAACAAAATGAAGAAAGGCGTTGACACATTGGCCAACGCAGTAAAAGTAACCCTGGGCCCCAAAGGCCGTAACGTGGTACTGGAACGCAAATTTGGCGCTCCCAGCGTAACCAAGGACGGTGTTACCGTTGCTAAAGAAATTGAACTGGAAGATCCTATTGAAAATATGGGTGCCCAAATGGTGAAAGAAGTGGCTTCTAAAACTGCCGATATTGCAGGTGATGGTACTACTACTGCAACCGTACTGGCTCAGAGCATCATCAGCGAAGGCCTGAAAATGGTTGCTGCCGGTGCAAACCCAATGGACCTGAAACGTGGTATCGACAAAGCGGTAAGTATTGTAGTTGAAAGCCTGAAATCTCAGAGCCAGACTGTTGGTAACGACAGCAAAAAAATTCAGCAGGTGGCTACCATCTCAGCCAACAACGACGAAACCATTGGTAAATTAATTGCCGAAGCTTTTGCCAAAGTAGGTAAAGAAGGTGTTATTACTGTAGAAGAAGCAAAAGGAACCGATACTACTGTTGATATTGTAGAAGGTATGCAATTCGACCGTGGTTATATCAGTCCTTACTTTGTAACCAACAGCGAAAAAATGCACGCTGAACTGCAGAACCCTTTTATCCTGATCTACGATAAGAAGATCTCTACCATGAAGGATATCCTGCCTGTACTGGAAGGCGTTGCTAAAAGCGGCCGCCCTTTACTGATCATTGCAGAAGACCTGGAAGGCGAAGCACTGGCAACACTGGTAGTAAACAAATTACGTGGTACCATTAAAGTGGCTGCTGTTAAGGCTCCCGGCTTTGGCGACCGCAGAAAAGAAATGCTGACTGATATTGCTATCTTAACCGGTGGTGAAGTGATCAGCGAAGAAATGGGTAACAAACTGGAAGATGTTCAGTTAAGCTCACTAGGCCAGGCTTCTTCTGTTACTATTGACAAAGACAACACAACCATCGTAGGTGGTAAAGGCGAGAAGAAAGCCATTGCAGGCCGTGTTGAACAGATCAAAGCACAGATCAAAACAACCACATCTGATTACGATAAAGAAAAATTACAGGAACGCCTGGCAAAATTAGCTGGTGGTGTTGCAGTATTATATATTGGTGCAGCTACTGAAGTAGAAATGAAAGAAAAGAAAGACCGTGTGGATGATGCTTTACATGCAACAAGAGCAGCGGTTGAAGAAGGTATTGTACCTGGTGGTGGTGTGGCTTATATCCGTGCCATTGCAAACCTGGAACCTAAAGTAAAAGGACAGATAGCTGATGAGCAAACCGGTATGGCCATTGTGCGCCGTGCCTTGGAAGAGCCTATCCGTTGCCTGACTTCAAATGCAGGTATCGATGGATCTATTGTGGTACAAAAAATAAAAGAAGGTAAAGCCGATTTTGGTTTTAATGCAAGAACTGAAGTGTACGAAAACTTATTCAAGGCTGGTGTTATCGATCCAACCAAGGTAAGCCGTGTAGCTTTGGAAAATGCAGCATCTATTGCAGGTATGTTATTAACAACAGAATGCGTAATTGCTGATAAACCAAAAGAAGAAGCACCGCATAGCCATGGCGCACCTGATATGGGCGGTATGGGTGGATACTAATCAGCGTTGACCGTTGTTCGTTGAACGTTGATCGTTTGTCGGGCATATAAAATATAATCCCTTCTGCAGCAATGCAGGAGGGATTTTTAAATAGTTTTTTGATCGTTAACCATTAAAAGCTAAAACCTATGCAGGTAAGTTTGAAACTTTTGTATGATTATTTCAAAAAAATGATGAAACTAAAAAAGACAGATTACTGGGATGATAATCCCTTTGTGGTTCTGTAAAATGGTATGGCCGTCTTATTAAAGGCGGCCATATTCTTTTCAAAAAAACTTCAGCATACATACAAGTTGCTGCAAAGAACATTTACCAGGCGATGATACAAGAGAACTAAAATCTGAAATTGATAAAACAAAAATTTATAACAAATTATCTTTTAAATTGCGGCATGGAAAAAAGTTTTATAAGCCAGGTAGAAGAAGGAGAACGCTTTGGATTTGGAGAAAATTGGTCGCATTTTTTAAAGACCATTGATGAAAGCAGGATCAGTAATTCGGTACAATCGCTTGCAGAAATGCTGCAGACAAATGATCTGAAAGGAAAGTCGTTTATTGATGTAGGAAGCGGCAGTGGCCTCTCGAGCCTGGCAGCCTACCGCATGGGAGCCAATGTATTTTCATTTGATTTTGATAAGAACTCAGTGGCCTGTACACAAACACTTCGGGCCAAATACAAAACCGACCAGCAGGCAAACAGCTGGGAAGTGAAGGAAGGATCGGTACTGGACGCTGATTTTGTACAATCACTCGGCAAATTTGATATTGTAAACTCCTGGGGCGTGCTGCACCATACAGGCGATATGTACAAGGCTTTTGAAAATGTATGTGGCTTGTGCAACAGCGGTTCATTATTGTTCATAGCCATTTACGATGACTGGGGAACAGCTTCCAAAGTGTGGCGCTTTATCAAAAAGCTATACAATAAAAATGCTGTTGGGCGAACCGTAGTGAAATTGTTTTGCGTGCCTTATTATGTTCTGCGTGGACTGGCTTCCGATATTAAACATCTTAAAAACCCGGTTAAAAGATATACTGAATTCAAGTCTTCAAGGGGTATGTCTTTTTATTACGACCTGATAGACTGGATAGGAGGGTATCCTTACGAGGTTGCTACGCCTGCACAACTGGAAGCATACTTTACGGCCCGTGGGTTTAAGGTGGTGAATACCAAGTACAAGGCAGCGCCCTGCAATGAAGTGGTATTTCAAAAACTATAAAAGATAAGGTAGTTGTTAGGCCTGGACGGTATTATTCAGCGCTGTCCACTATCTCCCCGTAATCAATAAGCAGTTCTTCGCCCTGCTTAATATCCCGTATGGCTTCAAAGAACTCGCCATCATGGATGGATATTACATTGGGCGTATCAGAATGATTAAGAAAATTCACCAGGTCCATTTTTTTAAAACCATAGTCGGGGATAAAATAATTTTCATCATCATACAGGCAGTAGTTTTCTATTAAGGCTTTTGCATGGGCCGGTAGTTTTTCAACTTCGGCTTTGGTAACCGGTATCCACTGTTCCTGGTCGCAGCAT
>Ga0209023_10002111_pt1 | contig 25581 bp, 7 predicted proteins | sample LakOneMetagenome_FD_187468 | JGI IMG/M metagenome (GOLD analysis project Ga0209023, IMG submission 187468) | Freshwater and sediment microbial communities from Lake Erie, Canada (SPAdes) (version 2) | ecosystem: Environmental > Aquatic > Freshwater > Lentic | place: Lake Erie, Canada | collected... | reverse complement strand
TTAAGTTTATACAATGCTAACAGTATCCTTTCAGACGGAAACATTGTTGCATTTGATCCGGATTTCAGTAATGATTATAATGGCGATGATGCTTTAAAAATATCCAACACAGGTGAAAATATCGGTATCAAAAGGGGAGACAACCTGCTGGCCATTGAAGCAAGAAGCCCTGTGGCTGCTGAGGATACGGTGTTCTACAATTTCAGCGGCATGAAACTGCAATCATATCAATTAAGATTTTATCCTGAGAACTTATCATCAGGAGGTTTAACAGCAATGCTTGTTGATAAATTTTTAAACAATATCACCCCGATCAGCCTGGCAGATTCAAGCTCAGTGAATTTCAATATCACCACAAATGCTGCTTCGTATGCCGCTGACCGTTTTTATGTAATATTTAAGCAGGCGATCGTACTGCCTGTAACCATTACACGCATTAATGCTGCTTATAAGCAGAAAGATATTGCAGTTAACTGGAACGTTGAAAATGAAACCAGTATGAAACAGTATGAGGTTGAACATAGTATTGATGGAAGGAATTTTACCAGGATCAACACTACGTTGCCTGCTGCTAACACCGGAGGTGCCACGCACTACCAGTATATTCACCTGGCCCCGCCCGTGAGTGATAATTTTTATCGTATAAAAGCATTGAGTGCAGGTGGATTGGTCCAATACAGTGCCATCGTTAAAGTGTCGCCTGAGAAACAATTGCCAGGTATCACTGTGTATCCAAACCCTGTTACAGGTAATACTGTGCAACTGCAATTTAGCGGTCAGCCGTCAGGTAAATACGATCTCATATTGGTGCATAACAATGGCATGACACAGCAATTGAAGTCCCTTCAGCTTAACTCATCACAAAGTACCGAAACGGTGTTATTACCACAGCTGTTGGCTTCAGGAACCTATAACCTAAAGGTGATTGGGCCTGATGGGTCAGTTATTGTCAAAACACTTCATATCATACAATAGTAAATTGGTCAGAATATGGTATAGGCCGGCTGGGAAGCCGGCCTTTTTATTTTGCTGGTAAGGAAATTTTCCGGTCGCTGGTACATATTGGATGTACAGATATTCATCATAATTTTTTTTCTTTTATTCCTGATAATTACAATATGTAACATGAAAAACCGTTATTAAGAGTATTCCAAATTCCCAAATGCCCAGCATTTGCATAAAAACAAATTATGAAAAACTGTTACACCCCCGCAATTAATTATTGCCTGAAAATCTTTACGGCTATTTTACTTTTCTTTCCCGCTGCAGCCATTGCCCAGGAATCTATGCGTGTTAATTTATACGTAGTTGATGCCACAGGTGAGATACTGGTGGATGGAAATCTTACCAACTACAATACCACGTACAGCAATGCTGTTGATATCAATGATGCCTGGAAGATAACAAACCCGGGTATTAATTTTGGTATTCTGCGTGATGGCTATGACCTTGTTGTTGAAAGAAGGAATGTAATAAAGAAAGCAGATTCTACCTTTTTCAAGATGTGGAATATGTCGCAGCATAATTACAGGATTAAGTTCATGCTTAAAAACCTCGATCATCCCGGTTTAACTGCTGTTCTTAAGGATAATTACCTTAACAGGGAATTGCCTGTTGGGTTGAATGATACAACAAGTATTGATTTTACTGTAAATGCAGATGTTGCTTCAATTGACCAGAAACGTTTCATGCTTATTTTCAGGAAGCCTCCTCCGCCTCCTGTTGATATAAAATTCACGGCAGTGGATGCAGAAAGGAACGGCAAGAATGTAATGCTGGAATGGAGTGTTACCAACGAAATCACCGTTGAGTCATATGTTGTAGAGTATTCTTCTGACGGAATTAATTTTAATGTACTTCGTGAGCAGGAGCCTGATAACACACAAGCTTCTAAAACCTATAATTATGAATATACAGAAGCATCCTGCGGAGCTATATTTTACAGGATAAAAGTGATCAACTCAGGAGGAAAACTGCAATACAGCCCTGTTGCGAAAATAAATCCATTGTCAACAGTTCAGGAAATAAAAGTATATCCTAATCCTGTTGTAAACAAGACCATTCACCTGGAGTTTAGTAATCTTCCTGGCGGTAAATATGCGGTAACGTTATTATACAACAATGGCAGCGCAAGGCAATTAACTTCGGTACAGGCGGCTTCAGATCAAAGCTATACTGTGTACCTGCCTAAAGAACTTGCTTCCGGTATCTACCGTTTAAGGATCACAGGTCCGGATGGCAAAAGCGTATATAAAAGCATTTATGTTGCTTCAGAATAAATGATATTATATTTTAATGAAAATGCCCGCAGTATACTGCGGGCATTTTCATTATAGGTATTGCTGCCTATGGATATTTTTCTACAGCAATTGCCCCAGGTTAACTACATTTTTGAAAAGAGCCGGTATATACATTTGTAGTACTAATATTCTAAACCCATAAGTGCTGCTGCATTTATAAAAAACCACCCTATGAAACGTATATACACTATTGCTGCGTTACGCAGTTTAAGGATCCTCTGTATTTTTTTACTGACATTACCTCTCACGATCGATGCACAACAACAACAATTGATGCGTGCCAACCTGTTTGTTGTAAGTGCAAGTGGTACCGCCACCCTTGTTGATGGTAACATGACAAATTATGACAGCATTTACAGCAACAATATAGACATGGATGATGCATGGAAAATGACAAATCCCGGTTTTAATTTTGGTATCCTCCGCGACGGATATAACCTGGCTGTTGAAAGAAGGAGCCTTATCGGAACAACCGATACCACTTTTTTCAGGATGTGGAACATCACACAGCATGATTATCGCATCAAGTTTATGCTGAAGAACCTCAATCATCCCGGGCTGGTTGGCGTTGTAAAAGATAAATTCCTTAACAAGGAAACCGTTATTGGATTGAATGATACCACATACTACGACTTTACGGTAAATGCAAATCCTGCTTCTGCCGATCAGATGCGTTTTCAGTTCATCTACAGAACAGCCTTAGCAGCTCCAGTTGATGTAAACTTTACCGGGATACAGGCACAACGCAAAGGAAAACTTGTAGAAGTGCAATGGGGCGTTGCAAATGAAGAATCCATGCTTTCATATATTGTAGAGCATTCTGAAGATGGCGCTGTTTTTCATGAAATACAGCAACAGAAGCCTTATAACACACCACAATATAAGACTTACACCTACAATGACCAGGAAGCATCAAGCGGAAATAATTTTTACAGGATCAAAGGCCTGAGTATGAGCGGAAGGGTTCAGTACAGCCCGATTGCAAAAATAAGTGCCCTGGCTTCGCAGGCAGATGTCAATGTATATCCTAACCCGGTACAAAATAAAGCAGTGCAGTTAAGTTTCACTGGTATGTCTTTAGGCAGTTACAGGATCACTTTACTGTATGGCAATGGGTCAAAACAGCAATTAAGATCTGTGCAGGTAAGTGGAGCCCAGTGTTCCCAAACCATTAACCTGCCTTCGCAGATTACGCCGGGGGTTTACCAACTGCTGATCGTTGGCCCTGATCAAAGAAGTGTTATCAAAAAAATTATAGAAGTGCTATAAAGAATCTTTTTATACAGTTAAAAAGCCTGGCCAAATTGGCCGGGCTTTTTGTATTGACAATTAATGTATTATATTATGATTATCAAATAATTATAATTTTTACATGTAATTTATAATTAGTTAGCGATAGATCTCGTATGTTTTATCTCACAACGGCATTGTTGTCATCTTAAACAACTGAAAATTAATGCTTTCTATAACAACGTAAATTATCATATGAAATACAATATGTAATTATTCTTCTACGTTGTGTAGTAAGATTTCTATGTTGAAGGAAGAATGAATTGGCATCGAAAGAATAAATCCATTAATTCTATACAAAAGATCATGAACGCAATTCCACAATTTTCAAAAGGGAATGGACAGCTAAAAGACCATAGGGGTAGTAAATTATCCTGCAAAAGCAACCTTGCCGGAATCTTCTGGCTATTGCCTTTTCTCTTTGTAATGCAGACATCCATTGTTAGCGGGCAGACCGTACAAACATATAATACAACTTCAACCTGGCTTTGTCCCGCTGGTGTGACCAGTATCACAGTTGAATGTTGGGGCGGCGGTGGCGCCGGTGGCGGTGCAACGGGTAACCCTGCAGCCGGCGGTGGTGGTGCAGGTGGTTCATACGTGAAAAATACTTCTATATCAGTAACTCCGGGAACTACTTATACTGTAACTGTAGGTACAGGAGGAATTGGCTCAACCGGTGCAGGTGCATCGGGCAACGATTCCTGGTTTAATTCATCGGGAACTATTATGGCCAAAGGTGGGCCAGGCGGGGCAAGGGCAAATTCAAACAGCCAGACTGCGGCCGGTGCAGCGGCATTAACTTCCGGCAACGTTGGATTTACGGCTCCGTTTAGTTATTACGGCGGTGCTGGTGGAACGGGTGTTGCATTGGGTGTTTCAGGTGGTGGTGGCGGATCAAGTGCCGGAACTGGTTCAAATGGGAATGCCGGCCTTATAACAATTGGCGGTTCGGCACCTACGGGTGGCGGAGCAGGTGTAAATGGCTCTGCTTCTTCTGCAGATGGCGCCGACAATACAAACCTCGGTGGTGGTGGTGCGGGTGCACGAGCAGGTTCCAGTACAAACAGGAATGGTGGTAACGGGGGAGATGGCCAGGTAACATTAACTTATATTCAGCCAAGCTGTCCTTTGTCAACAGCTGTAACCCCATCGGCAACTCAAAGTGGTTGTACGGGCTTTTCGGCAAATACACTTACAGCAAACATTACACTTTCCGGTACAAGCGGAACACCAACTCTATTATATCAATGGTATTATAACACTACCAATAGCAACACGGTTGCAGGTGCTACATTCATATTAGGGGCAACAGCTGCTACATATACCCCATCAACATCAACGGCGGGAACAAGATATTATTTCTGCGTTGGTTATGCTACAAATAACAGTTGCGCTGAAACAAATGCCACTCAAAGCCTTGCTTCTAATACTGTGCAGGTTACAATTACTGCAAGCATGTCAGGAACTTATACTGTAGGTCCTGGCCAGACATATACAACTTTAACTGCTGCTGTTGCAGCTTATAACAGTGCCTGTTTATCCGGGCCGGTGCTGTTTGTCCTTACAAACAATAATTATTCAGGGTCAGAAACATTTCCAATTATCATTAATGCAAATGCAGGGGCAAGTTCAACCAATACACTCACAATAAAACCCAATACAGGTGTTACAGCAACGATAAGTGGTTCATTGTCTAATAATGCATTGATAAAGATCCTTGGAAATTATGTAACCATTGATGGCTCAAATAATGGTAGTACAAGCAGGGACCTGACAATTACAAATACCAGTGGTACAAATCCTACAGTGGTGCTGATCGGCTCTACTGGGACAACAGCCATTACAAATAGTGCTCTTAAGAACTGCTTCATTACTGATGGTGTTAACACAGGATATGCCATTGTAATTTCTGATGCAGCTACTATTGGTAGTGCAGGATATTGTAATAATATTACTGTTCAGAACAACAGCATCAAGAAAGCTTATTTTGCGATCATGGCCGTAACCGTCAATACAGGAACCAACGGCTCAGGTATGCTGATCGATGGAAATGATATGTCAACAAGCGGCACAAATGCGATCAGGAACACAGGTATATACCTCCAGGATGTTTATGGTGCAACACTTTCAAACAACAGCATCGGTAATTTTGAAGCTGCAAATAACGAATATGACCAGGGAATCTGGTTTGCTTCCGGTACAAGAAATTGCAGTATCACGGGTAATACCATTTCAAATCTTGGATATACCGGTTCATCAACCTATGGGCCCAATGGAATATATATATCAACCAATACAGCAAATTCAAATCTCACGATTTCAAATAATACCATCTCAGGAATAACTTCGGCAGGGACCGTTATTACAGGAGGGGATGGCGCTGCATGCGGTATCTATATAATCTTTGCATCTGCCGGAGGAACAGTATACGGTAATACGATCAGTAATATTAAAAATACAAATGCCGGCGGATATGGATGTAATGCTATACAATTGGGCGCAACATCAACCAGTGCAAACTTTTCTGTGTACAATAATATGATCTTCGATATAGCCTCATTGGGGTCAACAAGTACACGCAGTTATGAAAGGAATGGTCATGGTATAGTCGTTTCTGCAGGTGGTGGGTATAATATCTATAATAATACAGTCTTGTTAAATACGAACCAGACAAACAATGGCTATCCTTCTGCCATCAATATTACCTCCAATGTAACGGCAGCATCAGCTATCAATCTTAAGAATAATATTTTTGTAAATACGCAAACACAGGCTGGTGAAAGGTATGCCATTCAATCAGGCGCAGCCAATACAGTCTATGCTTCTATAGATTACAACGATTATTATACCAGTGGTACCAATCTTGGCTATGTGGGAGCAACCAACAGGGCCAGCCTTGCTGCTGTTCAAACCGGCTTTGGCAGTAATACCAATTCGCTGAATATATTACCGGTCTTTGTTTCTTCAACAGATATGCATATACAAACTACTTCACCATTGGCAAATGAACCGCTGAATAATTCCGGTACACCTATAGGAAGTATTACCACAGATATTGATTCGCAATTAAGGAATATCCTGACACCCGATATGGGGGCAGATGAATTCAAGGGTCATGGTTCCTGGGTAGGGGCCGTAAGTTCAGACTGGACAAATGCATCAAACTGGTTTGACAATTATGTTCCTACTGCTACAACACATATTGAGATCAATACGGCTTCATTTATGCCGGTTGTTTCATCTACTACTCAGCCTGCAAAAAATATTGTAATTGAATCACCCGGAACATTAACTGTTAACGGAACAGGCGTGTTACAGATCGCCGGTTCAATGATGAGTACAGGTACATTTGACGCATCTGCGGGCACAATTGAAATGAATGGAATAGTCTCACAAACAATACCTTCTGGAATTTTCTTTAATAATAATGTTAATAATCTTATTATCAGTAATACAGATGCTGCAACTGGGGTAACCCTGGCAGGTAACCTTGATATTTATAGATCACTTACTTTTGGCGCAGCCGGTTTGAAATTAACAACAGGAGGTTTTTTAACCTTCAAATCAACCGCTACCCAAACTGCCTGGTTAGGAAATATGACAGGCAAGACCATTTCAGGAGCAGCTACTGTTGAACGCTATATACCTAATCACGCCAAAGCATGGCAATTCCTGGCAGTGCCAACAAAGGGACAAACAGTGAATGCGGCATGGCAGGAAGGGAATGCCCCGCTCGTTATAGGTACAGCCGGACTTGGAACTATCCTTACAAGCAATGTGGCCGGTGCCGGATTTGATATTGTTGCAGGAAACAGTGCTTCTATCAAATCGTTCGACAGCACAACCAGGACCTGGGTCGGCATTGCGAATACCAATGTACTAATAGATAATCAAAAGGGATATATGGTTTTTGTAAGGGGCGACAGGAGTGTACAAACTACCAGTGCACCGGCTACTGCCACCAACCTGCGCAGCAAAGGAACATTATATACACCTGCAAGTCCGCCATCTGTAGTAAATATGGCAGCAAATACCATTCAGTCGGTTGGAAATCCTTATCCTTCTGCTATTGACCTTACACAATTATCAAGAACTGGTGGTGTTCAGGATATATATTATGTATGGGACCCCAAACTGACAACTTCGCCTTCTGTATATGGACTGGGTGCATACCAGACACTTACAAGAAGCGGTGCTACTTACCTGGTTACACCGGGCGGCGGCAGTTATGTATCCGGTACAACCAAAACAATTGAATCAGGGCAGGCATTTTTTGTAAGGGCACCTTTTGCAACAGGAACTGTTACTTTTACAGAAGCATGTAAAACGAGTGGCAGCAATGATGTGAACAGGGTTTCACAGGTGGCTGCCAAACAGCTTCGCACAAACCTGCGGGTTCTAATTGGCAATGTACCTGTATTGATAGATGGAACGCTTCTTCAGTATGACAATGCATATTCAAACAGTATTGATATAAACGATGCAGCTAAGCTGGGTAATACCGGTGAAAACTTTGGCATGATGCGTAACAATAACCTGCTGTCAGTAGAACGCAGGGCACCAATACTATTATCAGATACTATATTTTATAACCTGGGCCAGATGCGTGTTCAGCAATACCAGCTTGAGTTCATACCTGATCAGCTTGAACAGCCGGGAATGCAGGCATTCCTGGAAGATAATTATCTTCATACAGCTACGCCGGTAAGCCTCCGTGAGCCAACGATCATCAAATTCGGGGTCGTTAATATCCCGGGCTCTTACGCAAGTAACAGGTTTCGCCTGGTATTCCGTTCGCAAAGGCAGCCTGGAACAGTGCCTGTGGCAAACAGTGATTCTAAGGGTACTCCCGTTGATACCGGTAATAAAGTAACAGCACAGGATATAATCAAAATAAACCCGGCGGCAATTACTGTTTATCCAAACCCGGTAATAGATAAGGTGCTTAAGATCAAATTCCAAAGCCAGCCATTGGCTGTTTATGACATACAGCTCATGAATAACCTGGGAGAACAGGTTTATAGTGGTAGTATCCAGTTGACAAATAGTGATATGATCAAATCTGTAAAATTAGCTGAAAGTATTCCTCCGGGTATCTACCAGTTATCAGTTGTTTCAACTGTGGGAGTTAAAAATATTCAGCAGGTGATCATAAAATAGGCAATTATATGATTCGCTGCCATGTCTTAAAATACAAGCAGGCAGGGTAAATTTTAAAAACAAAAAGGGAAATGTTGTAAACTACATTTCCCTTTTAATTATTACTAACACGTAAATTGCTAACTGGCAGCCCTTAGCAGATTCTCTTTATTTTTTTTAAGTTTTCTTTCCATTTTAAAGCCTATTAATTTGTTTTTCTCCGGATTTTGATATTACTTTGCCTTAGTAATTTTACTATTACCTCTTCCACAAATTCTAAGAACTTCCACTACGTTAATCCTCTTCATTTAAGAACCGCTGTTGCCACGGCCCTAATCTTGTTGCAATAGACTCTCTTTTCCTTTATTGCTTTTGAACATAATTGTTTATTGGCATCATCTACATGATATCTGCTTTTCGCTTACCTGTAATTTTTATTAAAAGGGCTTAGCCCAATCATTTATAAAATGTAGATATGAAACCACGTTTACTCTTTTTTCTTACCATTTTCTCTTTGCAGTCTGTTATTGTTTTCTCCCAGACTACAGCCAATTACACTTTTTCAAATGCAACAACAGGATCACTTACTGATATGTCAACAGGCGCTACAAACGTTCTTGTGCCAACATCAGTAACTGGAGATTTTGCTTCAACTGTTTATCCAATAGGATTCGATTTTTGGCTAATGGGAACGAGGTATGAAGATTTTTCTGTTAACTCCAATGGGTTGATGCGCCTCGGTAAAACTGCCGTTGCCAACACATCTGCCAATTCCCTGGCTACAGGAACAAACCTTCCTTTACTGACTGCCTTCTGGGATAACCTGAATTCATATTCAACTTCATCAACAAGCAAGGTGAGGTTTAAAGTAACAGGTACAGCCCCAAACCGTATTTTAACGGTTGAATGGAAGGATTTTGTTATCAGCAATAACTCATCAAGCTCTACTCAATTATCTACGTGGCAGATCAGGTTATACGAAACCAGCGGCATGTTCGAATATGTTTACGGAACAATGCAGATCGCAACAGGATCATCTGCTGTTACTGCTTCAATAGGTATGACTAATTCAAACGCAAATAACGGGTTGATATATGTTACTTCTATCAGCAGCCCTGCAGTACTTAGAACAACAGCAGGCGTTGTGAATAACCTGGTAAATTCTTCCACTGTTGGAAATATAACCAACCTGAACTCGGCCATAGATGGCAGCAGGGTTAAATATGCATTTACATCAGTTACACCAAACGCAAATCCGGCGGGCCTGACTTTTACTGCAGTTGGTACAAGCAGCATGACACTTAACTGGACCTGCGCCGCAACAAATGAATTAGGTTTTGCCATTTATCGTTCGGATGATGGCGGCCTAACATATAATTTCGTTTCACAGGCAGCAGCAAATGCCACTTCCTCTGTTCAGGGTGCATTAGAACCATCTAAAACTTATTACTGGAAAGTATATGCTGTTACTGAAGGGGCTTTAAGTACTGCCGTTAGTGGTAACCAGGCAACTACATCCTGCGGGGCCACGGCTGCAAATACTATGTCATTGACTTCTGGTGGAACGTATAACTGGAACACTGCAGGTAACTGGTCTTTGGGCCACGTACCAACTGCCTGTGAAAATGCAGTGGTAACGTTTACGTATACAAGTTTTGGTAGTACAACAGCCGTTGTTAATTTAAGCGGCCCCGTTACAGTTAACAACTTGACTGTGAATGGGGTTTACGGCAGCAGTTTCAACAAAGCATTGCAATTACTTACCAACAATTATAACCTTACCGTTTTAGGAAACCTGAGCATGTCTGCATCGGGTGGATCTGGGTCAAATGAAGTTGACCTGCTGGCAAGTACAGGATCGGTGGTTACTGTAAAAGGTACAGCTACCATTGGCCAGGCGTCTGATACAAAGAATGCCGGTATTGGTGGTGTTGCAGGCCAGAGCCCTGAATTCTTTTTTAAGGGTAATGTAATATTCAATAATAATTCATTCAGCAGCTACCCTGGTTCATTTTACTTTGAAGGGGGTGCTTCACAATCGCTTACCAATAACGCTTCCGTTTACACGATCTGGTTCGGAAATGCAGATATAGGGTCAGTTACCAATACAGCTTTAACACTTGGAGGAACTTATGCAGCTGATGTTATGGTAAATGGTGGTAACCTTACTGTAAATTCAGGATCATCATTGGTATTGCCATACAATGCAGCATTTAACCAATATACTTCAGGGGCTGGTGCACTGGTCTTAAAAAGCAATGCTACCATGAAACTGGGTGATTATTTTGGCGGGCAGACAGGAAGTAATTTCCCTGCCAGTTACAGCACAATATCATTGGATGATGCAAGCACGGTTGAATATAATTATACAGGATCATCAAGTCCGATTATTTATACAGGTGTTGTGTACGGTAACCTTGTGTTGTCAAACGCATCAAGAAAATATACCACTTCCGATCTGTATGTTGATGGTAATTTAACTGTAAATACAGGGTCAACATTTGGATCTGATAACGGAGCTTATATCTACGGATCTTCTGTGATCAATAATGGTATTGTTGATGGATTATACAGTACCAGCCGTTTGGGATTCTATGGCAATGGTGCTCAAACATATTCCGGAACAGGAACATTTGGTACATCAGGTACACCATTTTACGGTGTGGATATTTTCAATTCTTCAAATGTTACACTGAACGCAGCTTTGAATGTTTACCGCGTTAATCTTTTCCATGGCACGTTCATTAACAGTAACCAGTTCAAAATAGGAACATCTTCTTTTGGCCTTGTTCAGAGAGGCGGCTCATCTGGTTATGCAGCCGGTGCATTTGATACTTATCCTGTCATTAACAGTCCGAACAATTATATCGTAAGGTATGAAGATGCCAGTGCGCTGATTTCAACAGGGTATGAAATTCCGGCATCAACAAACACATTGACTGTTTACAGTAATAATGTGAACGGAGTTACTTTAACAAGTAACCTGAATGTTACCAATGATTTTGAACTTTTGCAGAGCACTTTTAATATAGGTGCAAATACAGTTAAGATAGGTAATGTTATCACAAAGCTTTCTGGTAATATCAACGGTTCTGCGGGAACAGTTGAAATGACAGGTACAACAGCACAGTCAATACCTGCAGCCACATTCCAAAGCAACAACCTTAAAAATCTTATCATCAGTAATACTGATAATGCAACCGGGGTAACGTTATTGAGTGCCCTGGATATTTACCGTTCTGTGACCTTCGGTGCAGGCGGAAGAAAACTAACAACCGGTGGTTACCTTACATTCAAATCAACTGCAACTGAAACAGCATGGCTGGGCCAGATGACTGCTTCAAACAGCATAGTTGGTGATGCGGCGGTAGAACGTTATATACCATTACATACAAAAGCATGGCAGTTCCTGTCAACACCAATTACTGCTTCCAGTACACAAACTGTAAAGCAGGCATGGCAGGAAGGTGCTGCTACAGTAAACGGTAACCTTGTACCGGGATACGGAACACAGCTTACCAGCAACAGGGTGGGAGCTGCCTCACAGCCAACTCCGGGTTTTGATGTGTACACTCCTTCTGGTGCATCTATTAAAATATACAACGCAGCAACAGGGTCTTATAAACCACTGAACCGCACCGATACTGCTATCTCTAACCCTAAAGGTTACATGGTGTTGGTAAGGGGCGACAGAAGTGTTACAACTTCAACAGCTACTGCAACGGCTACGATCATGCGCACAAAAGGAACTTTACATACACCTGCCAATCCCCCGGTAACGATCAATGTTGCAACAGGACTCGAATCAATAGGGAACCCTTATGCATCAGCCATTGATTTCCGTTCACTTACGATCTCTGGTGGTGTGCAGCCGGATTTCTTCTACCTGTGGGACCCAAAACTTACAACACTAGGTATCAACAGTGCATGGGGACTTGGCGGTTACCAGACATTCTCATGGAACGGGTCTTCATTTGATGTTACACCAGGCGGCGGAAGCTATACATCCGGTAATACAATGATCGAATCAGGACAAGCGTTTTTTGTAAATGCCCCTTTCGCTCCAGGAACTGTTTCTTTTTCAGAATCTGCAAAAAAGAATGGCAGCAACAATGTTAACAGGACGCAGCCATTGACCATACAGCAACTTCGTACAAACATGTACGTTATTTCATCCGGGAACAGGATCATGCTTGATGGTAACCTGGTTCAGTTCGACCGTTCATTTTCAAACAGGGTGGATGCAAAAGATGGTATAAAACTTACCAATACCGGCGAGAACCTTGGTTTGTTACGCGACACAAAATCACTATCAGTAGAACGCAGGGCACTGATACAAAACACCGATACCATATTTTACAAACTTGGCCAGGTGAAATTGCAGCAGTATGAACTTGAATTCATAGCAGCAAATCTTGCACAGCCAGGCCTTGAAGCATGGCTCCAGGATAATTACCTGCACACCAATACAAGGGTTGACCTGAATGATACCACTAGGCTGAACTTTACCATTATCAATGATGCAGGTTCATATGCCACTGATCGTTTCAGGCTGGTATTTATCCAGCGGAAACAACAGGTGAATGTTCCTGTATCAGGTCTTGACAACAAAGGAAATATCAGTAAACAGGCGGATGTTTCTGCGAAGACAACTGCAACAAAAATAAAAGCAGGCATATCTGTATATCCAAACCCGGTTACAGATAAAACCATGAACATTCAGTTCAGCGGTCAGGCGGCAGGGAATTATAATATCCAGTTAATGAATAACCTGGGCCAGGTAGTTTATAACGGAACCATTCAACTGGCCGCTGCAGATATATCGAGGTCAGTAAAACTGGATGCTTCAATTGCAGCAGGTTCTTACCAGTTTGTTGTAACTGCAAATGACGGAACAAAACACACACAACAGCTTATAATACAGTAGTAGATTTATCCCTAATTTTTTCACTTGAATCAATCCATAAAAAGGGTGCCGTAAGGTGCCTTTTTTATTTTGGCAAGGTTCTGAAAGAATGTGGTGCAGGTATTGGGTACCTGACACAGGAGCCCCTAAAAGTTATTAGACTGGTGTTTGTAAAAAAATAGCTTTATATCAGTAATAATAATATATCTTCGTTAGTCATCCCAATATCTCATAGAATGGCTACTGCACTGCTTATTTGATCTGCCACGGGCAGGTTTAAAATATCAGGTTACTCTTTACCCCTCCTGCAAGTTTAGACTAACTTTTAAATTAAGACTATGGGAATGCCTCTACACGGTGTTTTAGGTAAAGTTTTTTTTAAATTATCAACCGGTAAATTCAGTGCCAGGCTGGTTTTGCTGCTGATGGTTGCTGTGCTGATCAGTACAGTTTCAAGGGCACAGGTTGCCACTTATTATACATTCAGCCAGTCAAACCAGACTTTCAGGCCCGATACCTCCACTACCTCAACAGTTCCTGCCAGTATATTCGGCACAGGCTGGGACGATGCCACTTATACTACTTATAAATTCCCTTTCAATTTTACTTATAATGGTATTTTGTACACAGGGGGCACATCAACAATTGGTGTTGATACCGATGGCTGGATCGCATTCAGTACCACCGGTTCCATTACAATGACAGGCACCACAGGCGGAGGGTCATGGGTTTCTATTTCCGACCATACCGGCGTATATCTTTGGGGCACTGCAAACAATAATGGTATTGCTGGTTTTAACAGCGACCTGGAAGATCAGACCTGGACAACCTTTACCGGTAATACCGTAAATGGTTCCCAGCAGGTTACCAATGTTTCTGATTTCAGCAATCTAAGGGTAGGAACAAGGCTTGTAGGGACAGGGATCACTGATGGTACGACCATCACAAAAATTAATGCATCAGCCGCTACATTTACCATGAGTTCCGTTGCAACTGCTACAGGAACCGGGGTGTCGCTTACACCAAGAACAAGTATTTACGCTTTTGTCAGGGGTATTGCACCTTACAGGCAGTTTGTTGTACAATGGACAAGGGCTACCAGGTATGGTACAGCCGGCGATGACTTTAGTTTCCAGATCGTTTTGAATGAAGGTGGGGGCAATGTAAATTACCAGACCCTGCAGGCTGTTTATGGTACGTGTAAAGCAACCAATACAACTGCACAAAATTCACAGGTAGGTTTAAGGGGTGCAACCGCAGCTGATTATAACGCACGGAAAGAAACAACCAGTTGGTCTGCTACTACTGCAGCAACTGCCAATACTGATCTGTGTGCACTTACGCCTTCCGTTTTTCCTGCTACAGGACTTACATTTACCTGGTCACCCGCTTGTTTAGGTAACCCTTCAAATGCAGGAGCCATCAGTGGTCCAACAACGGTATGCCCCGGTACAACTGTCAATTATTCAATACCCGGTGTGCCAGGTGCTATATTTTATACCTGGACCTATACGGGTACAAATACAACTTATTCGGGCACCACTACGTTGCCATTAAACATACTCGATTTTGATCTGACCGCTACAGGAGGTACTCTAACGGTAACCCCGGGGAACCTGTGCGGTACCGGGGCGTCTTCTTCCATTAATATCAGTGTATCAGGATTGCCAAGTGCCTCCATTGCTTATTCATCTTTACAATATTGTTCAAATGCATCTCCTGTAACCCCCACTATTACAGGTACAGCCGGCGGAACTTTCACATCTTCGCCGGGTGGGCTTACTTTAAACGCCAGCACAGGGCAGATAACCCCTGCTACAAGTACTGCCGGAAATTATGTGGTAACTTATACATTCACCAGTGGATGTACTGCCAGCACAACAGCTAACATTACCATCAATCCACTGCCTTTGGCCAGTGCAATTGCAACGCCTTCAAACGTCTGCAATTCGCCAAACAGTTCACAACTGCTTGCATCGGCAAGCTCCGGAAACAATTATGCTGTTAACAGTATTGCATATACAAGTCTCACACCTTCAGCAGGATCAACAACGATTTGGAATACTTATCAGCTGGATAATATCTCAACAGCGATCGCTATGCCTTTTACGTTCAATTTTTACGGATCGCCTGTTACTAATTTTTATGTTTCTACTGAAGGGTATGTTCAGTTACAAACAGGAACAGCAGTTGCGTGGACACCACAAACGCTTCCCAATGTAACAGATCCTAATAATATCATTGCATTGGCATGGGCAGATCTCATTGTAGATCCATCTACCAATCCGGGATCAAGTGTCCGTTATTTTGTGAATGGGATAGCACCAAACAGGGTATTGGTTATTGACTATATCAATCTTCGTTTCCTTGGAGGCAGCGGTCAAAATGTTACGGGACAGATCAGGTTGTATGAAATAGACAGTCACATTGAAGTTGCTGCGGGAACCGTATTTGATAATGGCGATGACTGGAATAAAACAATGGGTATAGAAAACAGTACAGGAACCCTGGCTACAACACCTCCGGGCAGGAATAACGCTATTTGGAGTGCAACTAATGAAGCATGGTCATTTACACTGTCAGGTACTTATACATATTTGTGGAGCCCCGGCACTTCATTGAGCAGTACAACAATTGCCAACCCTGTTGTAACTAACCTTGGATCATCAACTACGTACAATGTTACCGTAACAAACCCTGCAACAGGTTGTTCCGCAACAGGATCTGCAACAATAACGGTGGGGGGTATGAGCGGTACTTATACCGTTGGTGTTGGCGGTAACTTTACAACGTTGACCGCAGCTGTAGCAGCATACAATACTGCTTGTTTAAATGGACCTGTCGTATTTTCTCTGATCGACAATACATATCCTTCAGAAACATTCCCCATCACCATTAACGCCAACATATATGCAAGTGCAACAAAGACACTTACTATTAAACCTGCCGCAACCAAAACTCCGGTCATTACCGGCAGCAGCACAGTGGCGATCATTAAATTTAATGGTGCAGATTATGTCACAATTGATGGATCAAATACAGCGGGCGGTACTTCAAAAGATCTTTCGCTCATCAATACAAGCACGGATGATTTTACCAGTACGATCGTTTGGCTTAACAGTGTGGATGCAACCAATGGTGCTACCAATAACACACTTAAAAATTGTGTCATAACAGGTAATGCCCCAACAACAACCTTTACAGCTGTAATATCAAGCGGTTCTTCTGTTGGGGCTCTTGCAGAAGCTGCAAACAATAACAATACATACCAGAATAACCTGGTCACTAAATGCCAGACGGCCATGGCTTTTGTAGGTGTATCGGGAAATGAAACCGGGAATATCATCACAGGTAATACCATCGGGTCTTCTGTTGCCGGAAGTAAATTAGGCTGGTCAGGTATCGAAGTTTACCAGCAGGCAAACTGCCAGGTGACCAATAATACTATTTTCGGGATAACGAGCAGTGATTTCATTGTTACTTCAGGAATTTCTGTTTACGGTACGGCTTCCGGTATTACAATCAGTGGTAACAAAATTTCTGATATCAAGAATACAGAATCATCACTGGGCTGGGGTTCAAATGGTATTTATCTTGGGTCATCTTCCACCGCAGCCAATGTGAATGTGTTTAATAATTTTATTTTTGATATTGCCAGTTACGGTTACAATGGTTCCTTCAGGGATATTGAAGACAATGGCTATGGTATTGTTGTTGATTATGGCGGTGGTTACAATATCTATTACAACACGGTCTTATTAAATACGAACCAGTCAACATCGGGTTTTCCTGGTTGCCTCAATGTAACATCTTATGTTACCACTAGTGCAAGTATCAACGTGGTAAATAATATTTTCTCAAATACACAAACGAATACGGGTCAGCGTTATGCAATTGAATCTACGGCCCCCAATACTGTATTTGGAACAATAAATTATAACAGTTATAATACTGCAGGAGGCAATCTTGGATATATTGGTTCAAACAGGGCGGCACTTGCCAATATACAGGCAGGCTTTGGCCAGAATTTGAATTCTATACAGCCGGGAACTGCACCGGTATTTACCAGTGCTACAGACCTGCACATACTTGCATCAAATGCTACCAATATTGCCAATCTTAAAAACAAAGGAACACCAATAGCTACTTATACTTCAGATTATGATACACAGACCCGTAACGGTTTAACACCCGACCTGGGTGCAGATGAGTGGGTTGATCCTAACTATGGTTCATGGGTTGGTAAAGTAAGTACCGACTGGCTGGTGCCTGCCAACTGGGAAGCCAATTTTGTTCCAGATCTGACAACAGATGTATTCATCACGGGACACTACACATTTGATCCAACTATTATAACTACGCAGGCAGTAAGAAATCTTGCCTTATCCGCACCGGCTGCAGCGCCGTTGCTTACACTAAATGCGGGTACACTCCAGGTTTATGGTGCCATTACAAGAACCGGGGGAACCGTTGATGGTTCAAACGGAACACTGGAAATGAAAGGAAGTGCTGCACAAACTATTCCTGCAGGTTTATTTGTTTCCAACAACCTTAAGAACCTTATCATAAGTAACACAGAAGCAACGACCGGGGTAACGCTCGGGGGTACACTGGATATTTACCGTTCGGTTACTTTTGGTGCAGGCGGTAAAAAACTTACAACCGCCAATCTGCTTACACTTAAATCAACAGCAACAGAAACTGCATGGCTGGGACAAATGACCGCATCGAACATTATCAGCGGCAATGCAACCATTGAACGGTATATACCATTGCATACGAAAGCATGGCAATTCCTGTCAACACCAATAACAGCTTCCAGTACACAAACTGTTAAGCAGGCATGGCAGGAAGGATCGGTTGCTGCAAACGATAACCTGGCGCCAGGTTATGGTACACAGCTTACCAGCGACAGGATAGGGGCCGCAACGCAGCCAACTCCCGGCTTTGATGTGTATACAGCTCCCGGCCCTTCTATTAAAACATATAAGACGGGAGGAGGTTATGTTGGCCTTAACCGCACAGACACAGCGATTTCAAATCCCAAAGGGTACATGGTATTTGTAAGGGGAAACAGGAGCGTGACCACTTCGGGTGCTGGAGCTACGGCTACGGTTATGCGCATGAAAGGAACATTGCATACCCCGGCCAATCCGCCTGTAACGATCAATGCGGCTGCAGGAGGATTTGCCTCTGTAGGAAATCCATACGCTTCTGCTATCAATTTCAGGTTGCTGACATTCACCGGCGGTGTGCAGACAGATTACTTTTATATGTGGGACCCTAAACTCACAACACTGGGTGTAAACAGTGCATGGGGTTATGGCGGTTTCCAGACATTCTCATGGAATGGATCTTCCTTTGATATAATACCCGGAGGCGGCAGTTATACTACCGGTAACAGTGCGATCGAATCAGGCCAGGCATTCTTTATCAATGCACCGTTTTCTGCCGGAACACTGGCATTTCCTGAAGCTGCCAAAGTAAACGCAAGTAACAACGTGAACAGGATACTTCCAATATCAGGTAAGCAACTTCGTACAAACCTGTACGTTATGATGGATGACAACCCGGTATTGCTCGATGGGAACCTGGTGCAGTTCGACAGGTATTATTCAAACGGGGTAGATATAAAAGATGCCGTGAAACTGAATAACAGCGGAGAGAACCTTGGTTTGCAGCGCAGTGGTAAAACATTGGCTGTAGAGCGCAGGAAACCAATTCAGGTAAATGATACTATATTTTATAACCTTGGCCAGCTCAAAGTACACCAGTACGAATTTGAATTCATAGCAAAAGATCTCGACCAGCCGAACCTGCAGGCATGGCTTGAAGATAACTACCTGCATACAAGCGAAAGGGTTCGTTTGAATGATACCACCAGGGTGCAGTTCAATATCGAAGCGGATGCAGGTTCTTATGCAGCAGACCGTTTCAGGATCGTATTCCGTCAGAAACGACGCAATGAAGTACCAACAACAGTTAAAAATTCAATAGCTGGCAACGGTAGCAATACTTTATCAAAAGTATCTGCTGATGCTGAGAAGGCTGTTATCAGTGTTAACCCAAATCCTGTTACAGATAAAAGGTTGCAATTGCAGTTCCGCAACCAGCCCGAAGGAAGTTACAATGTAAAACTCATGAACAATATCGGCCAGCAGGTTTACTCAGGCAATGTTGCAGTGAGTGGAAAAGAAGTAACGAGGCCCATCCCGGTAAAAGGCATCATCACCGGTACTTACTTCCTGCATGTAACCGGCCCAGGTGGAGCTGAAACAACATTGCAGGTGATTATACAGTAGGAGTACTAAATATATTTCTAAATCAAAAGCGGGTCACATTCTTAGTGTGACCCGCTTTTGTTTTTCGTCATTGCGAAAAATATTTCGTCATTGCGAGGAACGAAGCAATCTAAATGAATGGAATAAACAGATTGCTTCGTTCCTCGCAATGACGCTACAATTAAAGTCGTTCCCCGCCATGGCAAGTCTGTATGATGTATATTAATATTCTGATTATTTACATTATCTTCATACAAACCATTGTCTCACACCTGCCTTAAACCGGAACCTTATCTTTTATTGAATTGATTTGTTTCCTAAAACCCACAAACATGACCTCTCCCGGCAGTGCAGTATCAAAGTATGATCCCAAACTGGTAGTAAAGCTGGTTGCATTAACCTGGCTCATTACAAAACTCATCTGTTATAAACTCTGGTTGACCGACAGGTTATTCCCTTTGATACCGGTACACAGTTCACTGGCAGATCTTCCAGCATCTGTTCATATCACCCTGTTCATAATTTCTTTAGGCAGCTTATTGCTTTTGCTGCTTTTCCCAAACAGGAAACTGGTGGTACTGTTATTGGCAGCAGAACTGTTATCCTGTATGCTGGATCAGGACAGGTGGCAGCCATGGGAATATCAGTTCATGTTCATGATGGCTGCATTTGCTTTTATAAAGGATGAAAAAGAAACACGTTTCTCCTGGCAACTGATCCTGGCAGGTATATATTTCTTCAGTGGTGTGAGTAAATTCAACAGCGCCTTTATTCATGATGTGTGGCAGAACCTCATATTGCACAGGTGGCTCGGTATCTATCATACCAATGTCCTCATTCTCCGAACAGGCTATGCGTTGCCGTTAATAGAAATGGCTGCAGGTATTTTCCTGCTCATCAACAGGACAAGAAGGCTGGCAATACCCGCACTCGTATTAATGCACCTGCTGATACTTGTAATGCTTGGGCCCGCAGGGCTGAACATGAATGCGGTTGTATGGCCATGGAATGTACTGATGCCTGTATTGCTGTATGTACTTTTTTTCAGGGAGGCTTTTCAATACAGTTATTTTTTCTCCTTAAAGCTATTTGCATGGATTGTATTTGTTTGCTGGTGGATATTACCCTGGTTCCAGCAGGCAGGTTATTGGGACAAATACCTTTCCTCCGTTCTGTATAGTGGCGGGGTAGATCAGCTTTACATTTGCACCGGCAATGAACTGGCTAAAAAAGAAATGGCGGAATATATGGATAAGGAATTCAAGGTGATACCATGCTCACCAGTTTTATCTGTATACAAATGGGGCAATAAGGAAATGCACACGGTGCCTTACCCCGAGAAACGTGTGTACAATGCGATCATGAAAGCATGGAAAAAGAAATACCCCGGCTCAAATGACAGGTTTTATATATACCGGTCCGGTTTCGCTTATTCTGTAAAAGAAGTGTTCCCGGCCCCCTGATACCAGGTCCAATATCCATTATCCAGTATCCATTATCCAGCATCCAGTATCCTGCATCCAGAATTCCCTTGCTTCCCCGGCAAAAAATGTTTACTTTTATATTTATCCAAAGCATGATATAGAAGCAATAAATTGATCACGACCGGCAAATCACTGATCTTGCACCGGCAATTGTCATTTATGAAACATGTTTGCTTACTTTTTTTGATCCTGATAAGTACCACTGCCCGTACGCAGGTTTATATGCACGACTTTGGCAACAGCCCGATTTCAGCGCATCCTTATACAACCGCACCGGCCATTTTTCAATCAAACTTATCGGCTTCTTCCTGGACAAACAGTACCGGGACATGGACGAGTTATGCCGGCAATACAGGCGAAGCACTTGGCATGGCCAATTCGGGCGGCGCAGCTTCTGTTTCACTCAGCTTTAATATTGCCTCGGGATATAAATTAAATATCAGCAGTTTTAACTTCTGGTGCCAGCGAAGCGCAACAGGTGCACAGAACTGGTCAATGCTCATCAATGGTATCGCCGTAGGTTCGGGGGCCATTCCAACTACCAGTGCTGCCATCGGTACAACCAACGTATTGAATCCTGTAAATAACCTAAGCGGTACCGTTACTGTTCTTATTTTGTTATCCGGTGCCTCAGGAAGCGGTACATTCAGGCTGGATGATTTTACACTGAATGGCAGCATTGTTCCCAATGCATATAAACTGCTGGATAACTTCAACAGGAATGATTCAATAAGGCCGGGTATTCCTTCAAGCGGAGGCCCTGCCTGGTGGGTTGAAATAGAACCCGGGATATTCTGCAGCGTACTTGGCACTATCAGGATAAAGAGTAACCAGCTTGAATTATCAGGCTGCGATCTGAGTAACACAACCTGTGTTTTCAGTCCTACACAGACAACAAGCATGAACATGACAGGGAAATATCCTACCGTTTTTTCAACTGCAGCCGGCACCATGGAATGGTATTTTAATATGCAACAGAGCAGGGCCGATCCTACAGGGTTTGCATCGGGCCAGTATGGTGCGGCATTCGTGATCGGTTCAAATACAAATGATCCTACAGCGCCTTCCAAATACGGGTATGCAGTAATATTTGGTGAATCCGGTACCGCGGACCCTATCAGGCTGGTATCTTTTAATGGTTCATCTTTCAACAGCACTACTTTTACTAACATCATTACTGTTGCTTCACCTGCGGTGAAAACAGATTACATGAGTATAAAGGTAACCTACAACCCGTGTGACAATGAGTGGTCGCTAACGGTTAGGGATGATGGTGCAGCCTTTGCCGACCCTTCGACAATTACCGGAACAGGTGGCACCGCCATCAATTCAACCTTTACTTCTTCCGACCTCCTGTGGCTGGGGCAGGTATGGAACCACGCAGGCTCCTGTGCGCTGGCAAAATTTGATAATTTTTATATCCCCAATGCGGGAACCAACACCGGCACCTATGTATGGAACGGAAGTACTTCTTCCGACTTTCAATGTGCATATAACTGGACACCTGTGCGCCAGTGTATCAAAACCACCGACAAACTTGTTTTTAACAGTTCATCACCCGCATCATCCATACTTACAAACATCCCTTCGCAGACCATCGGGCAGTTAACGGTAACCAATAACCGCACACTCACCCTGATGGATATAGCAGGGGATGCTGTACCTAGTACGCTTACCATCGGCGGTTCAACGGGTACAGACCTGCAGGTTGATGCCGGTTCATCCATTATCATGGATGTGTCTTCCGGTGCTGCCGGCGATGCCATGGTCATTGACGTTGGGCCAGGGGCAACGGGAAGTATATCGGGCACTGTTTCATTCAATGCTACTCCAGGTGGCACCAGGCCGCACCGGTTACTGGCCGAAGATGCAGGAGGTATAACATTTAACAACGGTGGACTTGTTAAAGCAATGGCGCTTACTGGCAATGCTTTTGGAAGCAGCCTGCCTGTGAATACCATCTTATTCAATACAGGATCTGCCTATGAATGTTATAGCGGGGCAAATCCATTTGGCCTGGCACAGCCACAATCTAAAGTGGTATTCAATACAGGCAGCACATACAGGCATTTCTCAGCCAACCAGCCTTCGTTACTAGGTCGTGTATACGCTGATGTTGAATTCAATGCTTCCATGAATATTACTTTCGGGGGAGCGGCTGCACTTACCGTAAACAATTTCCGGATACTGAGCGGCACAACTGAATTTACGGGATCATCCAACAGCCTGCCCATCAATACCAATATCAAAGGCGACCTGGTATTGTCGCCCGGTGCGACATTTAATTATGACCCAGTAAGTGCAAGTGCATTTATTTTCAACAGCGCAACAGTTGCACAAAAGATAAATAACGCAGGAACACTTACCCTGGGCAAACAATTAACGGTAAGGCTTAATAGTAGTTTTGTTACGGCACCGCAGCTGACTGTTGAAACCGATATTAAAATAGGAGGGGTACTCGATATTGTGCAGGGTACATTGAAACTGAACGGCAATATTCATATATTATCCGATACCGTGAGTACCGCTTCTGTTGCACCAATAACCGGTACGATCAGCTACGGCACGGGAAGGTTTGTAATTGAGCGTTACATTCCCGCACATGCAAAAGCATGGCAATTCCTGGCAGTGCCCACCACAACAGGCCAAACTATAAATGCGGCATGGCAGGAAGGCAATGCACCCCTGGTAGCAGGCACGCCCGGGCTGGGAACCATCATTACGAGTAATGTGGCCGGACCGGGTTTTGATATTATTGGTGGCGGCGGCCCTTCCATGAAAACTTATGTACCCGCAACAGATACCTGGCAGGGGATAAGCGGGACCAATATTGCCCATTATAACCAGAAGGGATACATGCTATTTGTACGGGGTGACAGGACTGTTACAACATCATCAACACCTGCAACCACAACCAACCTTCGCAGTACGGGCAAAATATTCGATCCTGTTTCCAATATACCCCCTGTTACAAACATCGGGGCAGATAAATTTGAATCCATTGGCAACCCTTATGCCTCAGCAATAGATTTCTCCAACGACCTGGGCGTGGTAAAATCAGCCAATGTGCAGCGGGTATTTTATATATGGGATCCGAAGCTTGGTGGTAATAATAATTTCGGCGGGTACCAGACCTGTATAAAGGGTAGCGGTAATGATTACACGATATTGCCGGGCGGGGGCAGTTATGATGCGGCAGGTAGTGTGCAGAACCTTATCCAGAGTGGCCAGGCATTTTTTGTGCATACCTTTGGCGGCAGCGGTACGGTGAGTTTTACTGAGAATGCAAAAGTTACCGGCAGCAGGCTGGTTACAAGGCCACCGTTTACAGGTGCCGGGAATAACAGGAAACTTCGCACTAATTTATATGCAGTTAACGGTAACAGTACCGTGCTGCTGGATGCCGTGTTGAATGAATTCAGTGCTGCCTATTCCAGCAACATTGATATCATGGATGCCGTAAAACCGGAGAACCTGAATGAAAGCCTTGGCTTGTTGAGGGGAAATGAAATACTGGTGGCAGAGCGCAGGGCTAATATAATAGTTGATGATACCGTTTTTTATGACCTTCAAAAACTGAGGGTACAGGAATATGAACTGGAGTTTGTGCCTGCCTCAATGGCCATGCCCGGCCTGTCGGCTTTCCTGGAAGATGGTTACCTGCATACATCCACTGCCGTTAGTTTGTCGGCAAACAGCAGGATACGTTTTACTGTATTGAGCGACCGTGCATCTTATGATCCCGCAAGGTTCAGGCTGGTATTTAGAAGGCAACTCGTGCCGGCACAGGGCGGGCATGCTGAAACAGAAATTGCCAATCACCTGCAGGTTTATCCTAACCCCGTAACAGGAAACTCATTTGAAGTAATAGTAAAGGGCAAGCCCGCAGGTAATTACCAGTTGCAATTGATAAACCAGTCGGGCAATGTTCTACTTCAACAGCCAATGCTGGTTACCGGAAACAATTTTAAAAAGAAAATTATGTTCTCCCGGTTGCTTCCGGGAACCTATAAAATGGTATTACAATCTGCAGATGGCCATCAATTGAACGGCCAGGTGATTATCCACTAATATTTTCCTGTATGATGCATACAGGAAAAGGCTTTGCAATACGATTGAGGAAGGAATGAGCAAGCCTGCTGATTCCAAGATATTTCGTTCATAGTAGCCTGTTGCTA
>Ga0209023_10002110_pt1 | contig 25590 bp, 27 predicted proteins | sample LakOneMetagenome_FD_187468 | JGI IMG/M metagenome (GOLD analysis project Ga0209023, IMG submission 187468) | Freshwater and sediment microbial communities from Lake Erie, Canada (SPAdes) (version 2) | ecosystem: Environmental > Aquatic > Freshwater > Lentic | place: Lake Erie, Canada... | reverse complement strand
TCTTGGCGGGCCGAAATCGGCTATGATCAGCCGCTCCGTCGTGCACGGATCGGCATGGGCTATATTCGCCGCTTCGAAAAGCTCGCCCTGACCGCTTCGGTTGAGGCGGGAAGCGACGGATCGCTTGCCGGCGGACTGAACCTGGCGTTTAGCCTGGGGCCGGATCCGACTGGAAGGGGCGGGATTCGCATGACGTCCGACCGGCTGGCGACACAGGGCCAGGCCGTGGCGCGCGTCTATCGCGACCTCAATGGCGATGGTGTGCGCCAGCCGGATGAACCGCTCGAAAAGGATGTGCAACTGGCCGCCGGACGCGTTCCCGTCGAACGGCTGACCGGGAAGGACGGCCGCGTCGTGATCGATTCGCTCGAACCCTATCAGCCGGTGCTGATCGGGGTCGATGCCTCGTCGCTTCCCGATCCGCTCGTCCAGCCTGCCACGCCGGGCGTTGTCGTCACGCCGCGTCCCGGCGTTGCGGTTGCGATCGATTTGCCATTGGTCAGCGCCGGAGACGTCGATGGGACGCTGGTGCGCGCGGGCGGCGGCCGTTTCGAAGGCGTCGAACTCGAGCTCGTCAATGCCGAAGGCCGGGCCGTCGCCAGGACGCGCAGCGATTTCGATGGGTTCTTCCTGTTCGAAGGCGTTCCCTATGGCCGCTATGCGGTGCGGATCGCGCAGGCTTCGGCAAGCGCAGCGCGCGTTTCTCCGATGCTTGGCGGTGCCGCCATTGTCAGCGGGGCCATGCCTTCGGTCCATCTTGGAACGATCGCGGCCCAGCCAATGGCCCGACAAGCCGCAATTCCCTGAAAACCCAAGAGAGCTGGTGCGGTCGAGAAGACTCGAACTTCCACGGGCTTTCGCCCACAACGACCTCAACGTTGCGCGTCTACCAGTTCCGCCACGACCGCACGCTCATGAAAGATCCGGGGCAGCCCCGGCCTTGGTAGGCACGCGCCCCTAGCAGAGGGTTTTGCCGCCTGCAACCTTCCCTTTGCGGCTTTGCGCGGGCCGTTAACCGTATTTCAGGGTTGAGAGAAATCCTAAACAGAGTCCTAACATGCGGTGTGCTGACCGTAATTGCCCTTGCCGCCGCTGCTGCGCTGTCCGCCCCGCCGCGAACGGCGTCGCGCGCTGTAGCCGCAGCGCACGCCCGGATCGTCCGCGCGGCACGCATCAGCTTTTCAAGCCCGGCGAAGGGCTCGGCCAAGGCAAAGCGGGGATTGGTCGAATTCGAATAGCCAGCCGGTGAAGCGGCGCTTGCCCCTATCGGGGCCCCGGTTCAGTTCGACAGCGCGCCCGAAAAGCTGAGATTCAGTGCGCGCGCGCCTTTGGGCACGTCGACTTCGGCCGAATTGAACTCGGCCGTGCCCTTGGGGCCGATCGTGCGGCGCGGTGGCGTGATTGTCCAGCTGTAGACGACACGGCCCTGGGCATCGCGCAGCTCGGCGAGGATATCGGGCACGCGCTGGCGCTGGTCGGTCGGGTTGACGACGCGGCCGCTTACGGCAAACAGCTCATTGCCGCTTTCAAGCGTGCGCCGTTCGGGCTTGCGCGGTACTTCAAGGAGCAAGGGAACTTCGGCGGTCCCGACCGGCAGGCCAAGCTGAGCCATGAAACTCGGCGTCCCGAAAAACTGGATAGCGACGATCCCGCCAAGCAGGATGAGCGCCGCCGCAACGGCCGCAATCGTCCAGCGGCGGGTCGGGTTGCTGCGCGGGCGAAAAGGTGGCCTATGAGCAAAGGGATCCGGATCATCATCAGGGTCGCTTGCGCTTTCCTGCCAGCTGGCAGGCGGCGGCGCTGGTTGCACGGGGGCGGGAGGAACCGGGAGCGGTGCCGCCGCCGGAGGTGCCGTCACCGTTGTCGGCAGGGGGAGTTCGGATGGCCCGGCGAGGTCAATGACGGGCGGTTCCGCAAACCAGCTATGTTTGCACGCGGCGCAGCGAACCTGGCGGCCATTGGGGCCGACCGCCGTGTCCGGCACGAGATAGCGGGTTCTGCAGGCCGGACAGGAAAGGATCATTGCGTGCGAAAATACCTCTGCGAAGCCTGCCCTAAGCACCGAACGCGGGCGACTTGCAAGCCCCCAAGGCTTTTCGCCCGTCCAGCGTCGCCAAGTCGTGCTTTACCTGCGGGTTGCTGCAGGGCAATGAAGGCAGGGGGAAAAACAGCGACACGCCATGGCAACGATCGTCCAGTTTGAAAATGTAGGGTTGCGCTACGGCACCGGCGCGGAAACGCTTTCCGATCTCAGCTTTTCGCTCGGACGGGGCGGGTTCTATTTCCTGACCGGGGCCTCGGGGGCAGGCAAGACCTCGCTCCTGCGCCTTCTCTTTCTTGCCCAGCGTCCGAGCCGCGGGCTGATCAAGCTGTTTGGCGAAGACATGGTGACGATGGCGCGCGAGCGCCTGCCACTGTTTCGGAGGCGAATCGGCGTTGTCTTCCAGGATTTTAGGCTGATTCCGCACCTTTCGGCATTCGACAACGTCGCGCTGCCCTTGCGTGTCGCAGGAACAGATGAGCGCAATATTGAAAAGCCGGTGAACGAGATGCTCGCCTGGGTGGGGCTGGGGGACCGGGCCAGCGCACGCCCCGCCACGCTTTCGGGCGGCGAACAACAGCGCGTCGCGATTGCCAGAGCCGTGATCGGGCGGCCCGACATATTGGTTGCCGACGAGCCGACGGGCAATGTCGACCCCGAAATGGCGGCGCGGCTGCTTTACCTGTTCGATGCGCTCAACAAATTGGGGACGACGATCGTCGTTGCGACGCATGATCTTCATTTGCTCAGCCGCGTCGGCACGGCCACGATCATGCATCTCGATGCCGGCCGGATCCAGGACCCGACTGGGGCGCTACGCTATCCGCCGCGGCGCGACGGGATGGCCTGAACGGTGCGGCTCTTGCGTTCCAGTCCGGCGGACCGCCGCTTGCTGCTCGAGGGGCGGCTTGCAGGGCCCATGCCCTGGGTGATCGCGATCATGATGTTCCTGACCGTGCTCGCCGCCGCTGCGGGGTTGGCGCTGGGTTCGGCTGCACGCGCACTCAGCGCCGATCTGGTCGGGCGGCTTACGATCCAGCTTCCCGAAGCCAACCCGGTTCTGCGAGAGACCGGAAAACAGGCGATTATTTCCGAGCTCGGACGTCTTGGCGTCATCGAAAGGATCGAGCCGGTCAGCGAGGAAGAGCTTGGCGCGCTGCTCGATCCCTGGCTCGGTGCCGAAGCGCGCGACGCAGACCTGCCGATCCCGGCGCTCATCGACGTCGAGTTGCGCCGCGCAACACCGGCCGACATTGCCGACGTCCGCAAGGCCGTGAAAGCGGTTGTGCCTGCGGCGCGCGTTGATGAGCATGCCCGCTGGCTTGCGCCGCTGGCGCGCCTTTTGGAGTCACTCAAATGGCTCTCTGCGATGCTGGTCCTGATGATGACCGCGGCAACCGCAACGACCGTGGTCCTTGCCGCGCGCGGTGCGCTCAACACGCATCGATCGGTTATCGAAGTGATGCATCTGCTGGGCTCGACGGACGGCCAGGTCGCAGGGTTGTTCCAGCGGCGGATTGCGCTTGATGCGTTGTTCGGGGGGCTGGCGGGCCTTGGCGGCGCGCTGGCAGTGATGGCCCTGGTCGGCAACCGCATGAACGCCATCGGATCGGATCTGCTCGGATCGACGCGGCTGGGCTGGTTCGAGTGGGCGATCGTCCTGGCCTTGCCCCTTTTCGGGGCGCTGCTGGCGACAGTTGCCGCGCGCCTTACGATATTGTTTGCCCTAAGAAACACATTGTGATTCGCCGCCTGCTCTCATTGGTTCTGACGGTCTGGCTGCTTGGCTGGGCCTGGTTCGTCGTAAGCCTGCCGCGTGCGGCCGGCGACACGAAGACCGATGCCATTGTCGTATTGACCGGAGGGGCCGGGCGCATCCAGCGCGGGCTCGACCATCTCGGGCGCGGCCATGCCAGGCGGATGCTCGTTTCGGGTGTCGACCCGGCGGTGCGGCTCGGCGAACTGGCGCAGCTCCAGGATGCGCCAGCCAATCTGTTCGCCTGTTGCGTCGATCTCGGAAAAGACGCGGTCGATACGCGCTCCAACGCTGTCGAAGCGGCACAATGGCTCCGACGCAGGCATTTCCGTTCGGTCCGGCTGGTGACGACCGATTGGCACATGCCGCGCGCCCGGTTCGAGCTGAAGCGGGCGGTCGGCCCGGACGTGATCGTCATTTCCGACGCGGTGGACAGCGCGCCGGGCTTCGTCACGCTTTTTGCCGAATATAACAAATACCTGCTGAGGCGGGTTTCGGCGCTGGTGGGCGTGTAATCCATGGCGCTGATCCGTTCATTGCTGTTCATCGCGATCTTCTATCCCGGCAGCGTGATCATGGTGCTGGCCGCGCTTGCCTCGATCCCGTTCGGGCAGGATGCGATCATTGCAAGTTCGCGGCGCTGGGCGGTCTGGCATCGCTGGTGCGCGCGCTGGATCCTGGGCATTCGCACGCGCGTGATCGGGGAATTGCCCCAGAACGGCGTGCTCTATGCGATCAAGCATGAGGCGATGTACGAAACCATCGAAACGCTCGTCCTGTTCGACCGCCCGGTCGTGGTGATGAAGAAGGAGCTGGCTGACATGTTCGGCTGGGGATATGTCGCGCGCAAAATCGGGGTCATCCCGGTCGACCGCGAAGCCGGCGCGGCGGCCATGCGCCACATGATCGCCGCCGCAAGGGTCGCCAAGGCAAGCCAACGGCCGATCATCCTGTTTCCCGAAGGCACCCGCGTGCCGCGCGGCGAAAAGCCTGCATTGCGGGCAGGATTTGCAGGCCTTTACAAGGTTCTCGACCTGCCCGTCGTGCCGGTTGCGCTCGATTCAGGAACGGTCTGGCCGAAGGGCTTCGTCAAGCGACCAGGCATTGTTACGCTCAAGGTCGGCGAAACCATTCCGCCCGGGCTCCCGCGTGGGGAAGCCGAGGCGCGTGTTCATGCAGCGATCAACGCCTTGAACGTCTGAACCGCGGTTAGTGGTCGGCGCGCCCGAAATCGGGGCGCTCATCATCCTGCCCCTGCTCGATGATCGAACGGCGTACCGCGCGTGTCCGGGTAAAAAGGTCGAACAGAGCATCGCCATCGCCCCAGCGGATTGCGCGCTGGAGGGCGGTCAGGTCTTCCGAAAAGCGCTGGAGCATTTCCAGGACAGCGTCCTTGTTGCTCAGGAAAACGTCGCGCCACATTGTCGGGTCCGATGCGGCGATGCGCGTGAAATCACGGAAGCCGCCCGCCGAATATTTGATGACTTCGGAACGTGTCACTTCCTCGAGATCGGAGGCGGTCCCAACGATCGTATAGGCGATAAGGTGCGGCAAATGGCTGGTAATGGCGAGCACGAGATCGTGATGCTGCGCATCCATGATCTCGACATTGGCGCCGAGCCGTTCCCAAAAGGCCTGGAGCTGCGCAACCTTTGACGGGTCACACCCTTCAGGCGGCGTCAGGATGCACCAGCGGTTGTGAAAGAGGCTCGCAAAGCCTGCTTCGGGTCCGCTCCGCTCGGTACCCGCCACCGGATGCGCCGGAATCGCGACATGATTGGGAAGTGCGGAAGCGAAAGCGGCGGCGACACTGGCCTTCGATGATCCGGCATCGCTGACAATGGCTTCGGGCGGCAGGTCGTCGGCAATGCTGGCGGCGACTTCTCCCATCGCGCCGACGGGCACGCACAGGATGACGAGATCGGCGTCGGTCACCGCGGCCCCGGCCGTGTCGGTGACATCGTCGAGCAGGTTCAGCGCACGCACGGTTTCTCGGACGTCTGCACTGGCATCATGGCCCGTCAGCTGGGCACCGGGCATTTCCGCTCGCACCGCGCGGGCGATCGACGATCCGATCAGGCCCAGCCCGACGATCGAGACCCGGGCGAAAGGCAGCATCAGCCGGTCGCCCCGACAATGTCGCGGAGCGCCGCCGCAAGGCCGCGCGTCTCTTCCTCGGTGCCGATCGTGATCCTGAGGCCATTCGCCAGTCCCTGGCCCGGGAGCCAGCGGACGATGAAGCCGCGGTCCATCAGGCCGTGATAGGCCTGCTCCGCCGAAACTGTGCCATTGAACAGGACAAGCAGGAAATTGGCCTTGCTCTCCAGCGTCCGCAGCCCAGCATTGCCGAGTTTGCCGATCTCCTCGGAGAGCCAGGCGCGCCATTTTGCGTTGTGCGCGCGGCTCTTGGCGACAAAATCTTCGTCGCCCAACGCCGCAATTGCCGCATTCTGCCCCGCAATAGTGATGTTGAAGGGCAGCCGGATCCGGTGCATCGCATCGATGATCGGCGCGGCCGCATAACCCCAGCCAATGCGTTCCGCCGCAAGACCGAAGATCTTGGAGAAGGTGCGCGTTACCAGCACATTGGGTGCGGACATCGCCAGCACCATGCCTCCGTCATCCTCATCCTCGTCGAGATATTCGGCATAGGCCTGGTCGAGGACAAGCAGGACGTTTTCCGGAAGACCTGCATGGAGCCGCGCAATCTCTTCGCGCGGCGTATAGGTGCTGGTCGGATTGTTGGGATTGGCGATGAAAACGATCCGGGTGCGCTCGGTCACGGCGGCCAGGACGGCGTCGACATCGGTCGCATAGTCCTTGTCCGGCGCGATCACAGGCGTCGCGCCGACACGACGGATGGCGATCTCGTACACAGCGAAGCCGTATCGGACATAAATCACTTCGTCGCCCGGGCCGGCAAAGGCGCCGGTCGCCATGTGAAGCACTTCGTCGGAGCCCGTACCATAGATGATCCGGGCGGGATCGAGGCCGTGACGGCTGGCAAGCGCTTCGCGGAGCGCAACTGCCCCTCCATCGGGATAACGTTCCAGCCCGCCAGCCTGTGCTGCAAAGGCGGCACGCGCCTTGTCGCTCGTCCCGAGCGGGTTTTCGTTCGAGGACAGCTTGGCCGCCTTGGCCCCGCTATCAGTCGTCGATTTGCCCGGAACATAGGGGTGGATCGCCTTGATCCAGTCTTTGGGTGTCGGTCCTGTCATAGTGCGCGCGGCTCTAGGGATGGATGGCTTCATTGACAAGGCGGGGTCGCGCGCCTTAGCCCCGCGGCCATGTCAGACCTGTTCGGCCTCAACCGTCATGTCGTGCTGCCCGGGCCGCTGAAGCTCGAGGGCGGGAGCGGGCTTGCGCCGGTCGAGATTGCGTATGAAACCTATGGCACACTCAACCCACAAGCCTCCAACGCGATCCTGATCTGCCATGCGCTGACTGGCGACCAGCATGTCGCGAGCAATCATTCGATCACCGGCAAGCCCGGCTGGTGGACGCGGATGGTGGGCCCCGGTAAGCCGGTCGACACAGACCGGTTCTGCGTGATCAGCTCGAACGTGATCGGCGGATGCATGGGATCGTCGGGCCCCGAAAGCCTTGGCCCCGATGGCAAGCCCTATGGCATGAACTTCCCCGTCATCACGATCAGCGACATGGTCCGTGCGCAGGCGATGTTGCTCGATCATCTCGGGATCGAGCGGCTCTATTCGGTGATTGGCGGTTCGATGGGCGGCATGCAGGCGCTGAGCTGGGCCGCGAATTTTCCGGCGCGGGTGGCATCTGCCATCGTCATTGCCTCGACTGCCCGACATTCGGCACAGAATATCGCGTTTCACGAAGTGGGACGGCAGGCGATCATGGCCGATCCCAACTGGCGTGACGGGCACTATCTCGAAGACGGCATTTCGCCCGATGCCGGCCTCGCGGTCGCGCGGATGGCGGCGCACATCACCTATCTTTCGGAACAGGGATTGACCGAGAAGTTCGGACGAAGGCTCCAGAATCGTGACGTCAAGACGTTCGGCTTCGACGCGGATTTCCAGGTCGAAAGCTATTTGCGGCATCAGGGGCTGAGCTTTACCGACCGGTTCGATGCCAATTCCTATCTCTATATCACGCGGGCAACCGACTATTTCGACCTTGCCGAGGAACATGGCGGGCATCTGGCCAATGCCTTCAAAGGCTGCACGTCGCGCTTCTGCGTGATCAGCTTCGATACCGACTGGCTTTATCCCACCTCGGAATCGCGCAACATCGTCCATGCCCTCAACGCCAGCGGCGCGGCGGTCAGCTTTGTCGAACTCTCCTCGCCGTTCGGGCACGACAGCTTCTTCCTCGAACTGCCCGAACTCGATCGCGTGATCGTCGGGTTCCTGAAGGCGGGTGGCATATGAGCGCGCTCCGCCCCGACCTCGCGATCATTGCCCGCGAAGTGGCGCCGGGCACGCGCGTGCTCGATGTGGGTTGCGGCGATGGCGCGCTGATGGCGGCTTTGCGGGATGAAAAGCAAGTCGATGCGCGCGGGATGGAGCTCGATCGCGGCAATGTGACGGAGTGCGTCGCACGAGGGCTTTCGGTGATCCAGGGCAATGCCGATACCGATCTGGCCGACTATCCCGACGCCGCGTTCGACTATGCGATCCTGAGCCAGACCTTGCAGACGACGATGCGGCCCGACCTTGTGCTCGAACAATTGCTCAGGATCGGGAAACACGCGTTCGTGTCCTTCCCCAATTTCGCGCACTGGCGCGTCCGGCTCTCGCTGCTTTGGGGCGGGCGGATGCCAGTCACTCGGTTGCTGCCGGTGGCCTGGTATGAGACGCCCAATATCCATCACGTCACGATCGACGATTTCCGCGCGCTGGTGAAGGAGCGCGGGATTACCGTCGAGGGCAGTTGGTTCCTGACCGGAGACAAGCTGACGAGCGACGCCGCGGCCAATTTCCGGGCCGAGCATGCGGTGTTCCTGCTGTCGCGCTGAGAATTCCCCGCTCCCTCAAGGGGAGAGGGGTTATCCTCGCAGCACGGCGCCCAGCTTGGTCGCTGCGGCCACCACCGCATTGCTGATCGCTGAAAGATCAGCCTCGGTGAAGCTCTTCTCCTGTGGCTGGAGAGTCACTTCGATCGCGAGCGAAACCAGCCCGTCGGGCACGCCTTGCCCGGCGAAGCGGTCGAACAGGCGGGCCGCGGTGATGTTCGCCTTGTCCGCCCCCCGGACGGCGCGGGCCAAAGTCTCGGCCGGAAGCTCAGCAGGGACAAGGAAGGCGAAGTCGCGAGTCACCGCCTGGAGCGCGGGCGGCGTATAGTCGCTACGCATGAAGCCTGAGGCGCGCTTTGCCGGGATCGCGTCGAGATAGACCTCGGCAACCATCACTGGCCCATCGAGATCGAATGCGCGCGCGGTGTTCGGGTGAAGCGCTCCAAAACTGGCCAGCACTGTCTTGGGCCCGAGCCGGAGCGTGCCGGACTGGCCGGGATGGTAGTGATCGCCCGCTTCACCCAGCACCTGCAGATTGCCGACCGGTGCGCCAGCGGCTTCGAGCAGCGCCAGCGCTTCGGACTTGGCATCGAACGCGTCGAATTTTGCAGCCTTGCCGCTGGCCCAGCCGCGCGGCGCCTTTTCGCCGGCAAGAACGACGCCCACTGTCGGGCGTTCGGCGTCGGTCAGATAGCGGCGGCCGACCTCGAACAGGCTGACGCTCGTCGCGCCGCGATCCATGTTGCGTTGTGCAGCCGAGAGAAGGCCGGGGAGCAGCGACGGGCGCATCACCTTCATGTCTTCGCTGATCGGGTTGGCAAGGCTCCACGCCCCGCCGCCGAAGGCGCCCGCTTCCTTCTCCGAGAGGAAGGACCAGGTGATCGCTTCGTTGAGGCCGCGCGCGGCGGCGGTGCGGCGCACCTTGCGTTCAATCTTCTGCGCCGGCGTGGCGGTGGGCTTGGCGACGCCGTCGGCACGGGCGAGCGGTGTGGAAACCACCGCATCGAGCCCGACGATACGGACGACTTCCTCAACCAGATCGGCCGGGCCGTCGACGTCACGACGCCATGACGGCACGTTGACCTGCCAATCGGGGCTGACCGAAAAGCCAAGTTTTTCAAGGATTTCCTTCTGTCGGTCCGGCACGACACGGACGCCACCGAGTGTTTCGCTGTGCGCCGGATCATAACGAAGCGTTTTCTGCGGTGCGGGCGGTGAGCCTGCGTACGTGACCCGGGAAGCCTCGCCGCCGCAAATGTCGAGGATCAACTGGCTGAGGATCGCCAGGCTATCATCGAGGAAGGCCGGATCGACCCCCCGCTCGAACCGCGCCCGCGCATCGGACGTGAGTGCAAGCGCCTGGCCCGTTTTCGCAATCCGCTCGGGCGTGAAATAGGCGATCTCGAGCAGGACGTCGCTCGTATCCTCCGAACAGCCCGAATGCTCCCCGCCCATGATCCCGGCAATGTCGTGGACGCCGTTCGCATCGGCGATCACCGTCATCTCGGAGGTCAGGACATAGTCCTTGCCATTGAGTGCGGTCACCGTTTCGCCCTCGACGGCGCGCCGCGCGACAACTGCGCCAGTCAGCTGGGAAAGATCATAGGCATGCGCGGGGCGGCCAAGATCGAGCATCACATAGTTGGTGATATCGACAAGCGCGGAAATCGCCCGCTGCCCGGCGGATTTGAGCCGCGCCTGCATCCATTCGGGCGAGGCGCCGTTGTTCACGCCCTTGATGACGCGGCCATAGAATGCGGGGCAGCCTTCAGGATCGTCGGTGCGGATTTCGGTCGGACAAGGAAAGTTGCCGACAATCTGCGGCACGGCAAGCGGCTTTAAGGTGCCGAGGCCCGCTGCCGCCAGGTCGCGGGCGATGCCGCGCACCCCCATGCAATCCTGGCGGTTGGGCGTGATCGCGACATCGATCACCGGATCGTTCAGCCCTGCCCACTCGGCATAGTCCTGCCCGACCGGCGCATCGGAGGCGAGCTCGATGATCCCGTCATGATCGTCGCCGAGTTCGAGTTCGCGGGTCGAACACATCATGCCATTCGATTCAACGCCGCGGATCGCCGCGACTTTCAGGACCATGCCATTGGCGGGCACGACCGCGCCCGGCGCGCCGAACACTCCGACCAGACCCGCGCGGGCATTGGGCGCGCCGCACACAACTTGCATCGGCCCGTCGCCGGCATCGACCGACAGTATCTGCAGCTTGTCCGCCTGCGGGTGCGGCGCAGCGCTCAGCACCTTGGCGATGCGGAAGGCTGCAAGCTTTTCGGCCGGATTTTCGATCGCTTCGACTTCGAGACCGATCCGCGTCAGCGTCTCGGCAACCGTCGCGACGTCGGCATCGGTTTCGAGATGCGCCTTGAGCCAGGAAAGCGAGAATTTCATGCGCCCACTCCCCCGCTGAGCGTCGGGACATCAAGCGCCGAAAAGCCATAATGCCTCAGCCAGCGCAGATCGCCGTCAAAAAAGGCGCGCAGATCGTCCATTCCGTATTTGAGCATCGCCAGCCGGTCGACGCCGGTGCCGAATGCAAACCCCTGCCAGATTTCGGGATCGAGCCCGCAATTGGCGATCACGCGGGGGTGGACCATGCCGGAACCCAGCACTTCCATCCATTTCTCGCTGCCGCCGATCACGCGCTTTCCATTGACCTCCGAATAGCCGACATCGACTTCGACCGAGGGCTCGGTGAAGGGGAAATAGCTCGGGCGCAGGCGCAACACGACATCGTCGCGCTCGAAAAAGCCCTTGAGAAAGGTCTCGAGCGTCCATTTGAGATGGCCGAGATGAATGCCCTTGTCGATCACCAGCCCTTCGATCTGGTGGAACATGGGGGTGTGGGTCGCATCGCTGTCCGAACGATAGACACGGCCCGGCGCGATGATGCGGATCGGCGGCGCCTCGGTCATCATCGTCCGGATCTGGACGGGCGATGTGTGCGTGCGCAACAGCATCGCCTTGCCTTCGACTGCCATCTGGTTCGGGAAATAGAAAGTGTCGTGCATCGCTCGCGCTGGATGTGTCTCGGGAATGTTGAGCGCGGTGAAATTGTGCCAGTCATCCTCGATCTCGGGCCCGGTCGCGACGGCGAAGCCCATATCGGCGAAAACTTCGGCCAGTTCGTCCATCACCTGGCTAACCGGGTGGACGGAGCCTTGCGGCGCTTCGGGAGCGGGCAGGCTCATGTCGAGCCGCTCGGTTGCGAGGCGCGCATCGAGCTGGGCAGATTCGAGCGCGGCCTTTTTTACGGCGATCGCGTCCGTCACGGCTTGCCTGAGGCCATTGATCAGCGGACCCTTTTCCTGCCGCTCCTCGGGCGACATCGCGCCCAGCGTCTTCAAGAGCGCTGAGACGCTACCCTGCTTGCCCAAGGCTGCAATGCGGACGGTCTCAAGCGCGTCGAGCGTTTCGGCGACGGCAATCGCAGTGAGGGTTTCGGATTCGAGTGTTGCGAGTTCGGTCATCGTGTTCGCCCAATAAGCAAATGGGCGCGAACGGCAATGCCGCCCACGCCCATTTGCGCTTTTACGAAAGGGAAGCTGTTATGCTGCCTGGGGCAGCGCTGCCTTCGCCTGCGCAATGATGGTGCTAAACACCCCGCCCTCGTGCATCGCGATATCGGCCAGGACCTTGCGGTCGAGCTCGACACCGGCGAGCTTCAGGCCGTGCATGAATTCGCTGTAGGTCAGCCCTTCGACGCGGACGGCCGCGTTGATGCGCTGGATCCAAAGGCCACGGAAGGTGCGCTTCTTGGCCTTGCGGTCGCGATAGGCATATTGCCCGGCCTTTTCGACGGCTTGGCGGGCGACGCGAATCGTGTTCTTGCGCCGGCCGCGATAGCCCTTGGCCTGTTCGAGGATATTCTTGTGCTTGGCACGGGTTGTCGTGCCGCGTTTGATGCGAGCCATTGTCCGGCCTCCTTATTTCAGGCCGTAGGGCGCCCAGGCCTTGACCGTTGCCGTATCGGCGTCGGACAGGACAGAGGTGCCGCGATTCTGGCGGATATACTTGCCGTTATGGCTGATCAGCCGGTGGCGTTTTCCGGCGACGCCGTGTTTCAGCTTGCCGGTAGCGGTCAAGGTGAAGCGCTTCTTCACCCCGCTCTTGGTCTTCAGTTTGGGCATTTTCGTCCTTTCAAATTCGACGATTCGCATCCCCCGTGGCAGCCCTTTCAGCCAGGCGGATCGCATGATAATCGTGCGGAAGAGCGCGCCCCTAACTCGAGTCCGGCCGAAATGCAAGCGTTTGGCGGCCTTCTTCCATCGTCAGTCCTTCGGCCCTGCCTTCGGCCATCAGGCGCATCAGCGTCTTGAAGACGGCGCTGAGCAAGGGCCGCTCCATCGCGAAATAGCGCGTGGGGGCCATGCCGATGAAATGCTTGAAATCGCGGATCATATGGCTCTGGTCGGTATATTGCGGATCGAGGAAATGCGGCCATTCGCCAACCGACATGCCCTGCATCGAATGGAGCATCCTGAGGAACCGTTCGCGCCGCATCAGCTTTTTGGGCGAAAAGCCGAAATGCTGCCGCGTCAGCCGGGCAAGCTGGGGCTGGGAAAGGCCGGTCCGCTCGGCCAGCTCGGCAACGGTAGCGCAATCGGGATCGGCGATCGCGAGCGAAACCAGCTCGATCTGGCGCGAAACCGCGCTGCGCCTGGTGTGGGAGAGCCGATCGAGGAAAAACGCATCCGCCGCCGCAACGCGGTCCTCGAGCGCGCGGGCGCTCAGGATGGACGAATAGAGCCGCTCTCCTTCGGCCCCAAGCAGATCGGCCAGTGGGCGCACGGCATTGGCGTAGCGGCTCGCTCGAGCGCCAAGCAGACGGTGCCATCCCATCGGAAATATGCCGATGCAGAAGACCGCGCCGGCGTTGCCGCGAACCCATTGCGCATGGCTCGCGACGCCGTGGACCAACGCGCGCTCGGCAAGCGGGGCGAGGTGGCTCAGCGATGGCCCGAACGCCCATTCGCCGTCCAGGATCAGACGGATATTCGTCCATTCGGGCCGCAGCAGATCCTCCACCACGCCATCGCCTTCGACCACCACGTCCCAATAGGCCGGGATGAAAGGGCGAAGCGCCTCGGCGGGCTGCGCGAAATAGACCGATGCTTCAGCCACGGACAGGGGGCCGGGAATATGTCATCCCGGCCCCCTGCGCATTTTCCGGCGAGACGGCAAGTCCGGTCAGAATTTCAACCCGACCGTCGCGAAGACCTGGCGGGGATTTCCGTAGTAGGCGGTCAGAATGCCCTCGCGGCCAAGCGTGGGGTTGATTCCCGGCTGCCCATTGGCAAGGATGAAGTCCCCCGTGTCCGGGTTCTGCCTCAGGAAGTTGTAACCCGACACGATATATTTCTTGTTGGTCAGGTTGCGGCCATGAATGCCGAAGGTCCAGCGGTCGTTTGCCGAGGTATAAACGAGGTTCGCATCCCAGAGCGCATAATGCGGCTGGTCGAGCATCGGCGTACGAATTTCGAACTGTTGCGAACTACTGCGATAGGACAGGCTCGTTGACAGGTCGAGCGAGCCGGAGCCGGCTGGCGTGTTGTAGCTCAATGTTCCGCTCGCCGTCCATTTTGGCGTGTTCTGGAAGGCGCGCCGGTTTGCGACGTCGATGCCGCGCGAATCGATAAAGCGTTTGTACTGCGCATCGATATAACCGGTCGACCAGGAGAAGCGGAGCGCATCGCCGTCACGCCCGATATCGCGCGCCACATAGCTGCCTTCGAACTCGACGCCATTGATGTGTGCACGACCGGCATTGGTCGTGATGCCGATAAAGGTCGGGACGCCGCCGACGGTGGCGCCGATCGATCCCGGGATCTGCACGTCGGTATAGTTGGAATGGAAGGCGGCCAGCGCGAGGTTCAGGCTGTGGTCCAACAGCGAGGCCTTGTAACCGGCCTCATAGCTGGTGACTTTTTCGGGATCGAACGACAGGAAGTTGTAAATGTCCTGCTGGTCGCCGCCCGCGCCCGTGATGCCATTGCCGTTGAGATCGGGCGCCGCAGTTCCGACGCCGCGTGGATCGAACCCGCCGCCCTTGAAGCCCTGCGAATAGCTTGCATAGAGATTGTGGTTGGGCGCCGGCTTGAAGCTGATCGACGCACGAGGGGTGAAGCGCTTGAAATTGGCCGATCCACGGAAGTCGGTCTGGCGGACGATCGGCGCGGTGGTTCCCCCGAAGAAGGGTGACGATCCCAGATAGACATTGCGCTGGATCTGCGAGCTTCGCCTGTCCCAGGTATAGCGCCCGCCCGCAGAGATGCTGAGCATGTCGGTGATGTCGTAGGTGAAGTCTCCGAAGATCGCACCGGTGTCGGTATTGACATTGCCGAAAGTCAGCGCGGTTACGGTGCCGGGCAGCCGTACATCGAACACGGTGCGCGATTTGGCATTGAGATAATAGGCGCCGATCAGGCCATTGAACGGACCGGCATCAATGAGGAGCTGAAGCTCCTGCGAGAATTGCTTGTTGTTGTAGAAGGCCGGCACGTCGACATCGACGGCGGGCAGCGCATCGAAATCGATGGGCGTCGCCGAATCGTCCTTACGATAGGCGCTGATGCTGCGCAACGTGAGACCATCGGTTGGCTTGACTTCGCCAAAGAGCGAAACGCCCCAGGCCTTCACGTCCTGCCTGGGTGAAACCAGTGCGCCCTGGCTGTCGAACACGTCGGACAGCACGGGCGCACCCGAGAACAGGCCGGCGATCAGCCGGTGGCCGCCGCGCGCATTGCTCTTGTCTCTCGTGTAATCGCCCGACAGGCGGAAAAAGGCATCGGTTGCGTGGATTTCGGCGCTCAGCCGCCCGGCCCAGATATCCTTGTTGTAATTGTCATCACCCGTGGTCAGGTTCTTGCCGAAGCCGCCGCGGCTCAGCCGGGCGAGCGAGCCGCCGACGCGCAATGTGCCATCGCCAATGGGCGCGCTGGCGGAGATCACTCCATCGGCCTGGTCGTAGCTGCCATAGGTCGCGCGGAGCGAAACCGTCGGATCTTCGCCGATCCGGCGGGTCACGTATTTGACCGCGCCGCCGATCGTGTTGCGGCCATAGAGCGTGCCTTGCGGCCCGCGCAGGACTTCGATCCGCTCGACGTCATAAATGTCGAGCACCGCCGCCTGCGGGCGGTTGAGATAGACGTCATCAAGGTAAAGGCCGACGCCCGCTTCGAAACCGGCCACCGGGTCCTGCTGGCCGACGCCGCGGATGAACGCCGTGAGGGTGGAATTGGTGCCGCGCGAGGTTTCGAGCGTGACGTTGGGCGTCGAATTCGAAATATCGGTAATATCGATCGCGCCCGCCTTGTCGAGCTGCTGCCCGCTGATCGCCGAAATCGCGATCGGCACGTCGATCAGGCTTTCCTCGCGCCGCCGCGCGGTGACGACAATGGCCCCCGAATCCTCGGCGGCGGTCACCTCTTCGGCCTGCTGGGCAAAAGCGGGTGCGGCCGGAAGCGCGGCAAAGGCTGCGCTCGCAAGCAAGGCACTACGCACAAAGCGGATGGATTTCATGGCATATCTCCCAACAATCATTCTGGTTCGCACGTGCGGATTGCGCACGGCGTCGGCTTTGTGATACTGAAAGGTGAACCATGTTTCAACTTGGAAAATGCGAGGGGATGGCAAATGGCTGCGGACCGTGGCAATCTGGCAACAATGGAACCCAATGCCAAAACGCCGCGCACCGAACGCGGACGCAAGACGCTGCGCGCGATTCTGGACGCGGCCGCCGCCGAATTCGGGGAAAAGGGCTTCTACGAAACATCGATCGTCGGGATCACGAGCCGGGCGGGCGTGGCGCTTGGCAGCTTCTATACTTATTTCGATTCGAAGGATGCGATCTACCGGGCGCTGGTGCGCGACATGTCTGCTCAGGTCGGGGCCCATGCCGCCGAAGGCGCGCGCGAGGCGAAGGACCCGCTGGAGCGCGAAACCGCCGCCTTCAGGGCCTTTCTCGAATTCACGCGGGCGCACAAGGAAATCTACCGCATCATCGACGAAGCTGAATTTGCCGACCCGGAAAGCCACCGCCAGCATTATGAAAGCACGGCAGTACGCATTCTCGGGCGATTGCGGGATGGGGCAGCGCAGGGCACGTTCCGTCCCGATATCGAGGAAGCGCATGCCTGGGCAGTCATGGGAATGAATGTGTTCCTTGGCCTGCGCTTCGGCGTCTGGTCGGACAGCGAGGATAGCGGCCACATCGCGGCCATTGCCCGCGATTTCATCGAAAAGGGCCTGGGCCGGTAGGGCGCAAGCGCGCTTTCCCCTCCACAAGCGCGGCGCAGGCGGTTAGGGAACTGCCATGCTTGCTTCGATCTTCGGCCTTTCCGGCCTTGCACTCACGCCCGATGAAACGGCATTTTTTCGGGACGCCGATCCTGCCGGCTATATCCTGTTCAAGCGCAACATCGACACGCGCGACCAGATTCGCGCTCTGACCGACTCGTTGCGGACGCTTCACGGGCGTGAGGATCTGCCGATCCTGATAGACCAGGAAGGCGGTCGCGTGGCGCGGATGCAGCCGCCGGTCTGGCCGGCCTTTCCCCCGGGCGAAGCGTTCGACAGGCTTTACCGGATCGCACCGATGTCGGCGATCGAAGCCGCACGGGCCAACGCCAAGGCCATCGCGCTGACGCTCTCGGAAGTCGGGATCATGGTCGATTGTCTGCCGCTGCTCGATGTTCGCGTGCCAGAAACCCACCCGGCCATCGGCGATCGCGCACTCGGGTCGGAGCCGATGCAGGTGGCGGCGCTTGGCCGCGCGGTGATCGAAGGGTTGCGCGCCGGCGGCGTGGTCGGCGTGGTCAAGCACATGCCGGGGCAGGGCCGTGCGGTGGTTGACAGTCATCACAACCTCCCCGTCGTGAGCGCCGAGGATGCCGCTCTCGAAAGCGATCTGGCGCCGTTCCGAAGCCTCAGCGATGCACCGATGGGGATGACGGGCCATATCATCTTCGAAGCCTGGGATGCCGAACACTGCGCGACGCTTTCGCCGGTCGTGATAAGCGATATCATCCGCGGACGGATCGGCTTTGACGGATTCCTGATGAGCGATGATCTCGACATGAAGGCCCTGAATGGTGCGATCGGCGATCTGGCGGCGGCTTCGGTCGCCGCAGGCTGCGATGTCGCGCTCAATTGCTGGGGTCGGATGGAAGAGATGGTCGCGATTGCGAACCAGGTGGGACCATTGTCGGCAAAGGGTGCGCAAAGGCTCGAACGGGCAATGGCCACCATTGGCCCTTCGCCCGATATTGCCGAACTTTCAGACCTGCTTGCCAAGCGCGATGCCTTGTTGCAGCTTGCGGCCTGAATGGAAGAGCAGCTCATCATCGAAGAATTTGCCGCCTCACCCGAGGACGAGCCGTTCCTGCTCGAGCTGGGAAGCTGGGAAGGCCCGCTCGACCTGTTGCTGGCGCTGGCGCGCAGCCAGAAGGTCGATTTGCGCGAAATCTCGATCCTTGCGCTGGTCGAGCAATATCTCGATTTCATCGCCAATGCGAAGGCATTGAAGCTCGAGATTGCCGCCGACTATCTCGTGATGGCGGCGTGGCTGGCCTACCTCAAATCCTGCCTGCTGCTGCCGCGTGAACCGCATGTCGATCCCAGCCCCGAGGAACTGGCGCTCCGCCTCCAGTTACGGCTCGAACGGCTGAACGCGATGCGCGAAGCCGGTGCCCGGCTGATGGGGCGCGACCGGCTGGGGCGCGATGTCTTTGCCCGTGGCCTGCCCGATGGCTTGCGCGTGATCCGCAAGGCGAAATGGGATGCGCAGATTTTCGACTTGATCCAGGCCTATGGCCATGTGAAGGCGCGTGCCATGCCGGCCTTCCACGTCGTCGCCCGGCGGCACGTGATGACGCTTGAGGATGCGATCGAGCGGGTGGCGCGGCTGGTCGGCAGCGCGATAGACTGGATGGCGATCGAGCGCTTCCTGCCCGAAACCGACGATCCCCAGTTCCGGCGCTCGGCTTTGGCATCGAGCTTTGTTGCGACGCTCGAACTCGCGCGGCAGGGCAAGCTCCAGCTTGCGCAGGAAGAAGCGTTCGCGCCGCTGATGGTGAAGGCGGCATGATCGACCCAGCCGAAGACCTGACCCGCGCCGTCGAAGCGACGCTGTTTGCAGCAAGCGAACCGATGACCGTCGCTGAGATTGGCGCCTATGTGGGAATCGACGCCGATGTGAGGCGCGCGCTTGCCGAGCTTGCGATGCGCTACGAAGGGCGCGGGATCAACCTTGTCGAACGCGGCGGGCGCTGGCTGTTCCAGACGGCGCCCGATCTTGCCCATATCTTGCGGCGCGAGCGCGAAGAGGCACGCAAGCTTTCGCGCGCGGGGATCGAGACGCTGGCGATCATTGCCTATCATGAGCCGGTCAGCCGCGCCGAGATCGAAGCGATTCGCGGGGTCCAGATTTCGAAAGGCACGTTGGACGTGCTGATGGAGGCGGGGTGGGTCCGCCCGGCGGGGCGCCGCGAAGTTCCCGGCCGGCCACTCACCTATGCAACGACCGCGGGCTTCCTCGCGCATTTTGGGCTCGAGCATCGTCGCGACTTGCCCGGGATCGACGATCTGAAGGCCGCGGGGCTGCTCGATCCGGTCGATCTGGCGTTCGACGCCCTCGAAATGCAGGGCCGCGATGCGGAGCAACTGGAAACTGTCGACGAGAGCGACTAAATAGGGCCATATGCATCCAATACCGGAAGCTTCCGGTAACACCCATGCGCGCCAGCCGTGGCCGCTCAAGGAGATTTATCATGGGCCTCAGTCTTCCGCATATCCTACTGCTCGCGCTTGTCGTGCTGCTGCTTTTCGGCGGTGGCCGCGTGTCGGGCCTCATGGGTGACGTCGCCAAGGGCATCAAGAGCTTCAAGAAGGGGCTGGCCGATGACGATGATGCTCCCAAGTCCGTCAGCAAGATCGAAGCACAGCCGGCGCCGACCGTGATCGAGGCCGAAAAGCAGGCCGACAAGCAAGCCTGAGCCGCACGCCATGTTCGATGTCGCGCCCACCGAATTGCTGCTGGTGGCCATTGTCGCGCTGGTCGTGATTGGCCCCAAGGATTTGCCGCGCGTGCTGCGCGTGCTTGGGCAATGGGTGGGCAAGGCAAGGCGCGTCGCGTCCCAATTCCGCTCGGGCTTCGATGAAATGATCCGCGAAAGCGAGCTGGCCGAAATGGAAAAGAAATGGGCCGAGGAAAATGCCCGGATCATGGCCGAGCATCCCGCGATTGCGCCGCCCGAGCCGCCCGCAAGCACTCCGCCGGAGACCAAGCCGGTTGAAGAAGGCGCCGGGTCTTGAAGGATATCGATGAGACCAAGGCGCCGCTTCTCGATCACCTGATCGAATTGCGCCGTCGCCTGCTTTGGAGTGTCGCGGCGCTGGGCGTCGCCTTTGCCGGCTGCCTCTATGTCGCGCGCCCGATCTTTGCCTTTCTCGTCCAGCCGTTGCTAAAGGCCGGGCAGGGGAAGATTATCTATACCGATATTTTCGAGGCCTTTTTCGTCGAACTCAAGGTCGCCTTCTTCGCCGCCCTGATGATTGCCTTTCCGGTGATGGCAACGCAGATCTGGCGGTTCATCGCGCCGGGGCTCTACGCCAAGGAAAAGCAGGCCTTCCTGCCCTTCCTGCTGATGACGCCGATACTGTTCGCGGCCGGAGCGGCCATGGCCTATTATGTCGCGATGCCGATCGCGCTCAAATATCTGCTCGGCTATAGCGGAAATATCGGGGGCGTGCAGCAAGAGGCGCTACCCGGTGTCGGCAACTATCTGAACTTCGTCACGAAATTCATTTTCGGCTTTGGCGTTGCTTTCCTGCTGCCGGTGGTCCTCATGCTTCTCGAACGCGCCGGGATCGTGACGCGCGCGCAGCTCAAAAAGGGGCGGCGCTATGCGATCGTCGCCATTGTGGCGGTTGCAGCGGTGCTGACTCCGCCGGACATCATGTCGCAGATCCTGCTCGCGGTGCCGCTCTACCTGCTTTACGAATTCGCAATCGTCGCCATCTGGTTCACCCAGCGCCGCCGTGCCGCCGAGCCCGCGGAAGCCCCAGCCGAATGACGGCCGCAGCGCTCAGTCGAGCGCTGGCCCGAGCGGAAACCGATTCGCCCTTCCTGCGCAAGCTCATCGGCCGGCATGACGATCTCGCCGCGCAGCTTGCCGCCGGGGACCTGGATGGCGCGCTGCATGCTGCGAAGGTCATCGACACAGATTTGCCGATCCCGACCGCGCTGCGCATCGCCAAGGCGCGGCTTGCGCTGACGCTGGCGATTGGCGATCTGGCGGGCGCACTCAGTCTTGAAGCGGTGGTCAAGGAGCTTTCCGCCTTTGCCGACACAGCGCTCGATCTTGCGATTCGCGATGCCATTGAAGCGTTGATGCCAGGCGCCGAGGCGCAGGGCTTTGCCGCGATCGCGCTGGGCAAGCATGGCAGTTGCGAGCTCAACTATAGTTCGGACATCGATCCGATCCTCATCTTCGACCCCGAAACATTGCCGCGTCGCCAGCGGGATGAGCCCGTCGAAGCCGCCGTCCGGATCGCGACGCGAATGATGCAGACGATGCAGTCGCGCGACGGGGACGGCTATGTTTTCCGCGTGATCTGCGGCTCAGGCCCAATCCCGAAGTGACGCCGATTGCGCTTCCGGCCGAAGCGGCGATTTCCTATTATGAATCGAGTGCGCTTGCCTGGGAACGCGCGGCCTTCATCCGGGCGCGGGCCTGTTCGGGCGATCTTGCGTTGGGGCAGGGATTTCTTGACGCCATAAAGCCGTTCGTCTGGCGACGGGGGCTCGATTTCGGGGCAATCAACGAGATCCGGGGCATGTCGCGCCGGATTCGCGATCATTATGCCGGCGGGCAGGCGTTTGGACCCGGGTTCGACCTGAAGCGCGGGCGCGGCGGCATTCGCGAGTGCGAATTCTTTGCCCAGATCCACCAGTTGATTCACGGAGGGCGCGATCCATCGCTCAGGGTGGCGGCGACCGTGGATGCCCTCAACGCGCTGGCAAAGGCAGGTCATGTGGCCCCCGAGGAAGCGCGCACGCTGATCGACGCCTATCGGCTCTACCGGACGATCGAGCACCGGTTGCAGATGGTCGATGACCAGCAGACCCACGCCCTTCCCAAACAGGCCGAAGCACTTGACGGCGTGGCGCGGCTGCACGGCCTTGGGTCGGGAGAAGAGTTGCTCGCCCTGCTTTCCCCGCATGTCGATGCCGTCGGGCTTCTCTATGACGGGCTCGACTCCGACCGCCCCGACGCTTTGCCGCAAGAGGGGGACGCGCTTGCCGCGATGCTGGTATCGGCGGGGTTCGACGATCCCCAGCCGGTTGCCCAGCGGATTTCGGGCTGGCGCAGCGGGCAGGCGCGGGCGCTTCGCAGTGCGGCGGCGCAGCAGGCGCTCGAAGCCGTACTGCCAAGGCTCATCCCCGCACTTGGCGAATCGCCCGATCCGGTTTCGACGGTCAACCGGCTCGACGGACTGATCGACCGGCTGCCAAGTGCGATCAACCTGTTCCGCCTGCTCGAGGCGCGGCCGCAACTGCTGCGCGTGCTGACAGATATCCTATGCTACGCCCCGACGCTGGCCGCAGACCTTTCGCGGCGGGCAGGCCTGCTTGACGGGCTGATCGATGCCAGCGCCTTCGACGTGCCCCCCGATGTCGATACCATCGCGGCGCGGCTGGAGAGCGAGGACAGGCAGGCAAGTTTCGAGGAACGGCTCGACCGGGTCCGGCAAGTGGTGGGGGAATTGCGCTTTGCGCTCGGCGCGCAGATCGTGGTCGGGGCGAGCGATCCGATGATCGTCGCAGGGGGCTACGCCCGCATAGCCGAAGCCGCGATCCGAGTGGTCGGCAAAGCGGTTATAGCGGAATTCGAGACCATACACGGCACGGTGCCGGGGTCCGAACTTGTCATCCTCGCGCTCGGCCGGATGGGCGGCGGCGAACTGACTCACGCGTCGGACCTCGACCTGATCTACCTCTTCACCGGAGACTTCGCATCCGAATCCGACGGTGCAAAGCCGCTCGGTGCGACGCATTATTTCAACCGGCTTGCCCAGCGCGTGACAGCGGGGCTGTCGGTCGCGACGGCTGCAGGGGCACTCTACGAAGTCGACACGCGGCTCCGGCCTTCGGGCGCGCAAGGGCCGCTGGTCGTCTCGCTCGACAGTTTCGAGCGTTACCAGCGTGAGGAAGCCTGGACCTGGGAGCATATGGCGCTGACCCGGGCGCGGCTTGTGTTCGGATCGGCCGAGGCGCGTACGGCGACGCAGGCGATTATCGACACAGTGCTGAGCCGGCCGCGCGACCGGTCCGAAATCGTGGCGGCCGCTACCAAAATGCGCGGCGATATCGCTGAACACAAGCCACCCAAGGGGCCGCTCGACGTCAAGCTGTGCGACGGCGGGCTGGTCGATCTCGAATTCGCTGTCCAGGTGACGCAACTTGCCCATCGCCAGGGCCTCACGCCGCATCTCGCCACGGCGATGGCCGCGCTGATCGAAGCCGGGTTGCTGCCGGCGGCTCTGGCCGATGCTTATCGGCTGCTCTCGCGCTTTCTGGTGACGGTCCGGCTCGTCGCGCCCGACCTGCAGATTCCGTCCGACCCGATAAGAGCGCTGATTGCCCGCGCTTGCGACCAGCCCGACTGGGAGACCCTGCTTGCAGCGCTTGACGCCGTGCGGCAGAGCGTATCCGAAGCCTGGCACGCGATTTGCGCTGCCCCGACAGGAGATTGATCATGCTCAACCCGGGCGATGCCGCACCGAATGTTTCCTATGCGACGGTTGAAGGCGGCACGGCTGCGATCGCCGATCACAAGGGCCGCACGCTGGTGCTCTATTTCTATCCGAAGGACGATACGACCGGCTGCACGCGCGAGGCGCAGGATTTCACAGCGCTTGCTGCCGATTTCGCCAAGGCTGGGGCCGATATTGTGGGCATTTCAAAAGACAGCGTCAAAAGCCACGCCAAATTCGCTGGCAAATATGGGCTGAAGGTCACGCTTGGCAGCGATGAAAGCGGCGCCGTGTGCGAGGCGTTCGGGGTCTGGATCGAAAAATCCATGTATGGCCGCAATTATATGGGGATTGAGCGTTCGACCTTCCTGATCGACTCAGGCGGCAGGATTGCCCGCATCTGGCGCAAGGTGAAGGTTGCGAACCACGCCGCCGAAGTGTTGGAGGCGGCGAAAGCGCTCTAGACATGGGGATTGCGGTTTCGGCATTCATCATCGTCACGGCCTTTGTCACGGCCACGCTTTCGGGCATATTCGGGATGGCCGGCGGATTGATGCTGATGGGCGCGCTGGCCTTTGTCCTGCCCGTTTCGGCTGCGTTCGTGACGCATGGCATCCTTCAGCTTGTGGCCAATGGCTGGCGCGCAGTGCTACACCGAAAATATGTCGATTGGCGGATACTCGCCAATTATGCGATCGCTTCGGCCGCGGCTGGTGGCGTCATCGCGCTCATTGCCTTCGCGCCCTCGCGGCCACTGCTCTTCCTCCTTCTTGGCCTGGTGCCGATGCTCGTCTGGTTGCCGAGGAATTGGATCCAGCTCGACGCGGCGAAGACGCCGCATGCGCTGATTTCGGGCTTTCTCGTGACACTCGTCAATCTGACAGCAGGCGTGGCTGGCCCGTTGCTTGACATCTTGTTTGTGCGCACCGCGCTTACACGCCACCAGATTGTCGCGACCAAGGCGGCGACGCAGGTGTTCAGCCATCTCGCGAAGATCCTGGTCTATGGCACGCCCTTACTTGCGGCGCCAAAAGCCGTGATGCCACCGCTCTGGGTCTTTGCGATTGCCATTCCCGTGTCGATGCTCGGCACGGCAGCGGGCGGCTGGGTGCTCGATCGCATCAGCGATGTCGATTTCAAGCGCTGGACGGCGTGGATCGTGACCGGGATCGGGCTCGTCTATCTCGTCAAGGCCGCGCAGCTCATGCTGTGACCGGCATCGGCGAAGCCATTCGTTCGGTTCTTCTGACCGCCGATCCGTGCGCCAAGGCGATGCGCGCGCGGGCCGTCGCGCGTGACTGGCGGCTGGGGCGGCTCGCCCATTGCTTCGATGCCGTCATGCCCGATCGCCCGGCGCGGCCCGAAAGGCCGGAGCTGCTGCCGCCCAACCGGATGCCCAATCGCCGCCGGGGCGGCTCGCAGGCGAACCGGGTCGCGATGCTTCACGCCTTTGCCCATATCGAATTCGTCGCGATCGACCTTGCCTTTGATGCGGCCGGACGGTTCGGGGAAGGCCAGCCGCCCGAATTCGTTTCCGACTGGCTGTCGGTCGGCGCCGATGAAGCGATGCATTTTGCCTTGCTCGAACGGCGGCTGAAGGCGCTGGGCAGCTTTTATGGGGCGCTTCCCGCGCATGACGGGCTTTGGGAGGCGGCAGAGGCGACTCGCGACGATCTTCTGGCGCGACTCGCGGTCGTACCGATGGTGCTGGAGGCGCGCGGCCTTGACGTCAGCCCGTCAACGATCGCGCGGCTCGAGACATACGGAGATGGCGCGTCTGCGCGGATTCTGGCGCGAATCTATGCCGACGAAATTCGCCATGTAGGGGTCGGTTCCCACTGGTTTTCGCGGCTCTGCGATTCCGCCGGAATCGACTCCGCGGGCCATTGGCAAATGCTGGTGAAACGGCATTTCCGAGGGAGCCTTAAGCCCCCGTTCAACGACTCGGCGCGCTCGAAAGCCGGTCTGCCCCGCGAATATTATGCATCGCTTGCATCGGGCGAACCCCTGCCGCAGTGATCTGCATCACATCGGGCAGATCGG
>Ga0209023_10002109_pt1 | contig 25592 bp, 21 predicted proteins | sample LakOneMetagenome_FD_187468 | JGI IMG/M metagenome (GOLD analysis project Ga0209023, IMG submission 187468) | Freshwater and sediment microbial communities from Lake Erie, Canada (SPAdes) (version 2) | ecosystem: Environmental > Aquatic > Freshwater > Lentic | place: Lake Erie, Canada... | reverse complement strand
CGAGCTTTTCAGGGATCATCTCGAACCGCTCGTTGCACTCGATCTTTCGCAGACTTCGCAGGCCGAGGCCGAGTGTGATCACGCCCTTATCGATCGACGAATGGACGTGCTCGGAGCAGTAAACACGGAGCAACGGAACATCGTCGCGTCCGCTCATACCTTTATCGCGAATGCTAAATCCGGCCTTTTCGCGGGCCGCCGCGATGGCGTGCATTGTCGAAACCGATGCCGTGTCGTAGATTATCCCTTCGAAATGTGCGGGCAGATCCATCATCTGACGGAGCCAATCGAGGACTACATCTTCGAGCTCGGTCGAAGCCGGCGAGGTCCGCCAGAGCATCGCTTTCATATCGAATGCCGCTGTAAACATCTCGCCGAAAACACCGACTGACGAGGTCGATGTCGCAAAAAGCCCGTGAAAATTGGGATGGTTCCAGTGCGTGACAGCGGGCATTATCAGCGTGTCCACGTCGCCCAGTATATCGCCAAAATCTTCGCCGTTTTCCGGAGCCGATCTGGGAATGCTTTTCTTTAACCAATCCGGTTCGACCTGCGACAGCACAGGGTAATTTTCCATCTCGTCGAAATAATCGGCGAGCTGGTCGATGATCTGATAGCCAAACTTTCGAAAGTCCGCGGTCGGCATATCGCCGAATTGTCCGGGTTGTTCACTCATATATTTATTAACTTAGCACAGTGCGGATCGAGCGCTCACGCATTGCTTCAAATTCGCCGATTTGCGACGATACGATCATGTTCACAAAGGCGATCTATCTATCCGTTCTGCTTTTCGCACTGACAACTGGTGCCGTCGCTCAAGAATTTGTGAACGCCCGCGACGGGAAGCTTTATGCGGATGGCAAGCCTTATCTTTTTGTCGGGGCGAACTACTGGTATGGCGGGCTGCTGGGGCTCGAGAAGGACAAGAAGCGTGGAATTGAGCGTTTGCGGAAAGAGCTGGATTTTTTGAAGAAAAACGGCGTGACCAATCTGCGACTGATGGCGGGTGCCGAGGGAATAGGTCCGATGAATGGCGTCGAGCGGGTCGAGCCGCCGCTGCAGGCGATCAACGGGCGGTTCAACGGGGATGTGCTCGACGGGCTCGATCTCGTCTTGGCCGAGATGGCAAAGCGCAAGATGAAGGCCGTCATATTCCTCAGCAACAACTGGGAATGGAGCGGCGGTTTTCAGCAGTATCTGATATGGAACGGCATCGTTAACCGCAAATGGCTGACGCAAAAACCGACATGGGACGAGCTGCGCGATATCGTCGCAAAGTTTTATTCTTGCAAAGAATGCATCGACGGGTACGACCGGCAGATGAGATTCGTCCTTGGCCGCACCAACAAAATTACGGGCAAAAAATACACTGACGATCCGGCGATAATGGCCTGGGAAGTCGCCAACGAACCACGCCCGATGCGGCCCGTGGCCAACGAAGCTTACGTAAAATGGCTCGCCGACGCGACCGGCTCGATCAAGGCGATCGACAAAAATCACCTCGTCACGCTCGGCCACGAAGGCTGGATCGGTACAGAGGACATCAAGCTGTTCGAGACCGTCCACGCAGACACCAACGTCGATTATCTGACGATCCACATCTGGCCGAAAAATTGGGGTTGGTTTGAGAACGGAAAAATGGCGGCGGGCTTTTCCGGTGCGGTCGAAAAGAGCCAAAAGTACATCGATGACAACGCCGCGGTCGCGGTCAGACTCAAAAAACCGCTCGTTATCGAAGAATTCGGTCTGCCGCGTGACGCACAATCGTTCGATGTGTCATCGACCACCACACTGCGCGATCAATATTATGAAAAGATCCTCGCTCATATCGGTTCACAAAACATCGCCGGAGCCAATTTCTGGGCGTTCGGCGGCACCGCACGGCCCGTTAAAGGTCAATTGTTCTGGAAACAAGGCGACGACCGTATGGGCGATCCGCCGATGGAAGAGCAGGGGCTAAACTCGGTATTTGACTGCGATAAGTCTACGTGGCAGGTGATCCGAAAAGCTGTGATCAAATAGATCGGCGTTTGTATTTTCGACACCGGAGGCGTCGAATGTTTATAGATCGAAAAACAAAAAAGACAGCCATTTACGGCTGTCCTTTTAAGAAATGGTGGAGACGAGGGGGGTCGAACCCCTGACCTCTGCAATGCCATTGCAGCGCTCTGCCAAACTGAGCTACGTCCCCGTATGCAAAAGCGGGAACTTATGAATTTAGCGAAAATGTTGTCTATGGTCAAGTTCTCGCATTTATTGTATGGATTCAAGTCACCAATTGTTGCAGAGATAATACATTTGACTAATCATGCATGTTCTGTTATGCTTATTGTTGATTTTTGTTCTGTGGCAACAGAAATGTGAGATATTTGAAAATTCAGAAGGATTAGATTTTTTGCGGTCACCCAAACAAGCAAGCTATTATTTACAGGCAATTACGTATTAATATGTAAGGCTTTACTTACAAACTGTCCAATTTTGCACAGTGAATTTCGCAAAAAGTGGACAGATTGGAATAAGTGATCTGCTTGCAATAAGTTAAGTGTCCAGTTTTGTAAAAAACTGGACACTTTCTGGACACTCTCAAACTGATCTTTAATTTATCAACAACCTTTGAAAACGGGCTTTCGTTTTTCGAGAAAGGCCGCGACGCCTTCTTTTTTGTCTTCGGTGGAAAAGCAGATGGCAAAGAGGTCGACTTCCCGGCGGAGGCCTTCGTCGAGGTTTGAGCGTGATGCGAATTTAACTGCTTCTTTTGATAGCTGCAACGCGATCGGGGCTTTTTCGGCTATCTTGTTGGCGAGCTTCATCGTCTCGGCTTCGAGTTCGGCGGCCGGGTGAATGTGGTTGACGAGACCAAATCGGTGGGCAGTCGGAGCATCGATCATATCGCCGGTGAGGGCCATTTCCATTGCACGGCCTTCGCCGATGAGGTTGGTCAGACGCTGGGTGCCGCCGCCGCCGCACATGATGCCGAGGTTGATCTCGGGCTGTGAAAATCGTGCGGTCTCACTGGCGATGCGGATGTCGCAGGCCATTGCGAGTTCGTTGCCGCCGCCGAGACAGAAACCGTTGATCATCGCGATGACCGGTTTTGGAAACGTGTCGAGCGAATTAAAAAAGGTCTTTTCGTGAAACAGGTCACGCTGGGTAACCGGCGTCTGCCCCTCGAATTCGCTGATATCGGCACCGGCGATAAACGATTTTTCGCCCGCACCTGTAATTACCAGAACGCGAATGGTGTCGTCCCTGCGCAGTTCGTCTAGAGCAGCGACGCCTTCGGCGTGTACAGTGCGGTTTAGGGCGTTTAGCTTGTCAGGGCGGTTGATCGTGAGCAGTGCGACGGCACCGCGTTTTTCGAGCGTTATGGTTTCGTAGGACATAAATTAAGAGCTAAGAGTGAAAGCTTTAGTTTGTCTGAGCGCGAGACGTGGACACAAGCTAAAGCTTGCACTCTGAACTTATTCCTCGAGGCCTTCGACAACGTTGTCATCGGCAACCCAGGCGACGAAGAGGCGCATCCAGCTTTCTTTCGGCTCGACTATCGAGACGCCGACGCGCGTCGTGCCGTAGCTGGCCGGAGTCAGGCGAACGGCCTGAGCCTTGACCTCGACCGGGACGCCGTCCGGGCGATGCGAGCGAATATAGAGATTGTCGCCCTGCGATATTTTTTGGTTTAGCTGAAAAAGTGCTCCGATGGTCGAGATATCATCGGTCTCGGTAGGTTCGCTCCAGGTAGCGCCGTCGTCGGCACGCCCGGACACAACTATAGGCAGCCGAAGCGCCATTCGGAGAGCAAACCGTTTTTCCTCGTATTGAGGCTGCATAGACATCAACATGTAGAAAACCGGTTCACGCCGGATCAAAAACCTGATTTAGATCGCCACGAATGGCTGCAATTTCTTTACCGAGAGTAAATAGACGAAATAGTTCATCGATAGTTATACTATATCAATAGGGAAAACCAAAGTTTACAACACTTTGGGAGCGGGAAATTAATATGGCGGAAACGCAGTTGAGACATAAGGTAGTAATTTTAGGTTCGGGGCCGGCGGGATTGACGGCGGCGATATACGCATCAAGGGCGCAGCTCGATCCGCTGGTGATAGACGGGCCGCAGCCGGGCGGGCAATTGACAATAACGACGGACGTCGAGAATTACCCCGGATTTGCCAGCGGCATCATGGGGCCGATATTGATGGACGAATTTCGCGAACAGGCGTTGAAATTCGGTACAAAGATCGTCAATACGTGGATCGACAAACTCGACCTGACCTCAAGGCCATTTAAACTTTACGGCAAGGAAAGTCAGGATTCGGACGAGATAACGACAGTGATCGAGGCCGATACGCTGATCGTTTCGACCGGGGCCTCGGCAAAATGGCTGGGCGTTCCCGGCGAAGACCCCGTGCCGGAAGGCTTGGGCGGCAACGGCGTTTCGGCATGTGCGACGTGCGACGGATTTTTCTTTCGCGACCGGCCGATCGTTGTGGTCGGCGGCGGCGACACCGCGATGGAAGAGGCCTTATTCCTGACGAAATTTGCATCGAGGGTTACGTTAATTCATCGCCGTCACGAGTTTCGTGCATCCAAGATAATGCAGGACCGCGTGCTCGCTCACGAAAAGATCGATGTCGTCTGGAACACGGAGATCACTGAGATCTTGGGCGAAAAAGAGACGGGCGTCACGAGCGTCAATTTGCGCAACACCGAAACCGGCGAGACGAGCAATTTTCCTACGCAGGGCGTTTTTATCGCGATCGGACACAAACCGAATACGGACCTGTTCAAAGGCTTGCTAGATATGGACGATGTCGGTTATTTGATCACCGAGGGGAAGTCGATGAAGACCAATATCGACGGCGTTTTCGCCTGCGGCGACGCTCAGGACGCGTACTACCGCCAGGCCGTAACCGCCGCCGGAACCGGCTGCATGGCCGCAATCGACGCGGAAAGGTTCCTAGCAGAAAATGAATCGGAAAGTGCTGTAATGGCAGTATAAAAGGGAAGAAAGTGAGATAGTGAGAAGGTGAGAGATTGAGAAGAAGATAAGTCGAGGCATCTAAAGGCTTTTACCTTTTTCACATTTAAGATATGCCAATTTACGAATATAAATGTCTGCAGTGCGGCGCACACTATGAAAAGCGCCAGAGCGTTTCGGAAGCGCCGTTGACGGTTTGCGAAAAATGTCACGGAACGCTCGAAAAGCAGTGGTCTTTGTCCGGATTTCAGTTCAAGGGGGCGGGTTGGTACGTGACCGATTACGCCGGAAAATCGGGCGTCACCGGCAGCAGCGAAAAAAGTTCGACGCCCGAATCAACCGCAGCGGCAGATACTGCATCAAAGACACCTAGCGAGACAACAAAAACAGAGACCGCGGCAAAACCGTCCAAAGAATGATGAAGAGAGCAGCGACATCGATATTTGCCCTGACTATGGTTGCAATGACCGCGATCGGGGCATTTGCGCAGTCGCGGCACAATACGAAGGGCATCGATTTTGACGGAACGGTAGTGACTGTGACCGCTTCGCGCGAGGATAAAAAAACCGACCTGATCAAGGTCGAAAACCTGTTTCTCTACGAAAACGGGATCGAGCAGAAGATCAAAAATTTCAGCTACGACCCGTCGCCCGCGAGGATCGTCATTCTCGTGGACAATTCACAGACGCTTCCGACTACCGTCGAAGCTCTAAAAAAGGCCGTGATGGAATTCGCGTATGAGATCTTTGACGGTGATCAGCTATTTGTCGTTGCCTACGACGAAAAGGCCGAGATTATACAGGAGTGGACGGACGACGCCAAGAAAATGGAAACGGGGCTCACGACCTTTCGCAAGAAAGGTAACCCGTATCTGTTTGACGCACTTGATGTTACGGTCGATCAGATATTGCTGCCACTAATGCCCGGAACGCGAAAAACGGCGATCGTAATGATCAGTGACGGGCTTGATCGGGGCAGCAAAGCGTCATTTGACCTTGCACTAAACAAACTGCAAAACGAGAATGTCACGCTGTATTCGCTCCAAATTCCCGACCGCACCGGCGGTGCGTACCGACGCGATCAACCCAAGGCGCCGGTCGTTATAACGCAGCTCGCCGAAGGTACGGGCGGACGCGTGTTTCAGTTCGACGAAGCCCAACTCGCCGCGAAATCGATCTGCGACGAACTGCGTAAAAACCGCTACCTGCTGTCATACGTTCCAACAAACACGTCCAACTACGACGCCCGCAAGCTGTTTCTGATCGGCGACGAAGGCATCAATATCCGCACCAAAACCGCCCAACCGCCGAATGTAAAATAGACGTGCATTTTCGCGTTTGTGTTAAACTCATAATTTCTGGGCCTCGAAATGCCGGGAGTTGACGAATAGTGAGCGAAGACAACAAATTTCCACCACCGCCTCCGGACGATTTTGATAAAACGACGCCCAATATCCGTTTGCCGCAGAATGACGCGCCTGCCAACGACTGGGACAAGACCAATTACAATTTTCCAAAACAACCCGACGCCGACGAATGGGGCAAAACGCAGATAAATATAAAGCCGATCGATACGGAAAATCAGGATTTCGGCAAGACCTTTTATCCTGGTGCCAAGGCTCCGTCAACGCCCGAATGGGGAATGACCGAGGCGAACGTCAACGTCGATCCGAATGATTTCGGCGGCGGCGATCAAGGGTACGAAAAGACGACTCCGTATTTTCAACTGCCCGAAACGGAACGAGCCAAATATCAAAATCTGCCACCGACGCCGGCTGAAAAAGCGACCCAACACGAGCAGGAAGAAAAGGAAAAAGGCGGTGTTCCGGGATGGGTTTGGGCTGTTGCGGGGCTGATGACGATGTTTTTTTTCGCGATCATCATTCTCGCGGTCGTTTATCTATTCATCTTTAAGAACACCAGTTTTGAGGTAACGGTCAAAGGCGCACCACCGGGAAGCACAGTGCAGGTCGATGGTTCGCCGTTAGGTGTGACGAGCGAGGACGGGTCGTTTCGCTTGCAAAATCTGAAGGCTGGCGAGCGTGAGATACAGGTCGTCCACCCCAATTTCACCTGCGAATCGCGACGTGTGACCAGCAACAACGGCGTTAATCCCGAACCTATCATCGCCCGCTGCACCGCAGTCGCGGCCAAGGCAACGGACGATTGTCTCAATTTTGGCCGCGGCGATGACGACAAGGCGGAACGCTGTTATAATTCGGCCCTCGACGCTTTGCCAGATCCGTTTACCGTCGAAGACCTGATCAAAGCGCTAAACATCCTCATCATCAATTTTGACAGTGGCAAATCCGACGTTCCCGCGGTTCGCCTCGCCGCATTGCAGAAAGGCGCCGGATTTATCAAGAAACTGCCCTCCGGAGTCGTTCTTGAGGTCGGCGGACACACAGATAACGTCGGCCAGCCCGCATCTAATCAAACGCTGTCTGACGCACGTGCAGCGGCGGTTAAGAGCGCTCTCGTAAAATTCGGCGTCTCCGACGCAACCCTCCAAACCCGTGGCTACGGAGCCACTAAACCACGTCCCGACGCCGACAACAATACCGAAAATGGGCGGTATAGAAATCGGCGAATCGAGTACTCGGTCGTTAAAAAATAACTAGACCGCAACGGGCGCCGCGATCTTGCCGTGGGATTGATAGTTTTGGAGATTCAGGTTCTCGAATTTGAAATTGAGAAGACCGTCGAGACTGGTTAGGTTTTCGGCGTTCACAATTTCTAATTTCGGCCGTTCGAACGGATCGCGCGACAGTAGTTCGGTGACCTGGTCGAAATGGTTCGAATAAATATGCAGGTCGCCGAATGTATGTATAAAATCACCGACCTCGAGGCCGCAGACGTGGGCAACTAGATGCGTGAGCAAGGCGTAGCTCGAGATGTTGAACGGGACGCCCAAGAATGCATCAGCGCTTCGCTGATAAAGCTGGCAATGGAGCGTTTTGCCGTTTTCGACCTTAAACTGGAACAGCGTATGGCACGGCGGCAGGGCGACGTCATCGCAAACTCGCGGATCCCAACCGCTCACTAAGAGCCGTCTGGAATTTGGATTTGTCTCGATCTCACGGATCAAACGCGCGATCTGATCCACGCCATTGGTTCTAGGATAGTCGCCGCCGAATGAACGCCACAGATAGCCATAAACTGGCCCGAGGTCGCCTGATTCGCGACCAAATCTTCCGGTTTGCTGCTCTGTTGCCCACTCGGCCCAGATATCGACGCCCCGCTCATTGAGTTCCTGCTCGCTCGTACTGCCGCTGAGAAACCAAAATAGTTCCTCTGCGACCCAGCGAAACGGCACGCGTTTGGTTGTCACGATTGGAAAACCTTTGCGGAGGTCAAACCGTGTTTGATACCCAAATGTCGAGATCGTACCGACACCGGTGCGGTCTTCGTGCCTGACTCCTTTGTTCAGGATGTGTTTGAGGATGTCGTGATATTGCTGCATCTGCATTCAATTGTAAATTGTTAATTGAAGATTGTTAATTGGTCATGGCTATTGTGTTTGGCCGCTTTCCTAATAATTCAATTAGCAATTGCCAATTAACAATTTACAATTGAGGACGGGATGTTATGAGCGAAAAACTCGAGGTCAGTTTTAACTCACCGCAATGCGGCTGGATGTCGATCGGTTTTGATGACGGCGTGACGGAGTTTCACACGACGACGGCCCATGCCCCGCACGAGTCGGCTTTGCCGGAATTGATGCGGATATTGACTGAATTAATGTCGGAATCGGCGGGGCCGCGCGAACGGCTGTTGAAATGGAACCGTGATCCTGAGGAATTCGATTTTCGCTTCGTGCGCGAAGGCGACAAGATGCTTTTGCAGATATATCAGTATCCGACCGACGACCGTTCGTTTGCCGAACGTGAACTGGTCTTCACTCATCTGGACTCTGCCGATAATGTTTGCCGTGCATTTGCCGAAACATTTGACCAGCTTTACGCTGACCGCGAGACCGACGAATTCGAATTCAACTGGCGCCAGCCGTTTCCGTTTGCCGAATACGAGTCGTTTAGAGAAAGAATTCAACAGGGATAGACGGGATGTGGAAGATCGGAAAGGCAATTTATAGCATTGATCCTCTTTATCCCTGTTAGTTTTAATGAAAGAGAAATTACTAGATCTGTTGGCGTGTCCGGTTTGCGGAGGTGATATTTTGCTTGCGTATGCGAGCAAGTATGAGGAGCGCGAGATCATTGACGGCGTGCTGACGTGTAAAAAATGCACGCGTGAATACAAAGTGATCCGCGGCGTGCCGCGGTTCGTCGATCTGGCAAAGATCGAGGATGACAAGGCGGCGACGGCGGAGAATTTTGGCTGGCAGTGGACCAACTTTACGCAGGAAGATCCGAAATATAACGAACAGTTCCTCGGCTGGTTGCAGCCCGTAAAACGTGAGTTTTTCAAAGACAAAGTGATACTTGAAGGCGGATGCGGTAAAGGGCGGCACACGACGCTAGCGGCCGAGTGGGGAGCGAAAGAGGTCGTCGGTATCGATCTCGGCGATGGCGTCGAAACGGCGTTTGCGATGACTCGGAACCTGCCGAACGCGCATATCGTGCAGTGCGACATCTACAAATTGCCGCTCAAGAAAGTGTTTGATTACGCGTTTAGCGTCGGCGTCCTGCATCATACGCCGGATCCGAAAAAGGCGTTCGTCTCATTGGCCGGAAAGGTGAAAAAGGGCGGACATATTTCGGCATGGGTCTATGGGGCTGAGAATAACGAGTGGATCACGAATTATATTGATCCGGTGCGAAACGGTTTTACTTCGCAGATCAGTCAGCCGTTTCTTTATCAACTGTCGAAACTTCCGACGCTGAGCGTTTTTCTTACAACGAAACTCGTTTATCGCCCGCTCAACGCCATCTCAAAGCCGATCGCCAACAAGCTGTTTTACAATGAATACCTCAACCATCTCGGTGGATTCGGCTGGCGAGAACAGCACAATATCGTGTTTGACCACCTGGTCGCACCGACGGCGTTTTATATCTCAAAAGACGATTTTGTGTTGTGGTGGGAAGAAATAAAGGCGAAAGACATCTCTATCATCTGGCATAATGAAAATAGCTGGTGTGGATTTGGAAGAGTTGATTAAACCGCGGAGACGCAGAGCGAAGCGGCTCTGCGGTTAATTTATCCTATGAAATTTGATGACGATATCGATGAAAAATACCGCAAGTCGGTCGAGGATGCGTTTGCGACGATCGTGGCGAAAGGCAATGATTTTCATCGGTTGATGATGAACGAGATCATTTCGTCGGATATGCTTGTGCGCGTTCAACCGGTGAGCGAAATAAATGCGTCGGGAGTTACGGGGCTGATCAGTCCGATCAAGACCAATTTTAAGCTTATGACTGAGCGGATGAACCTTCGCGAAGCTCTCGGCGAGGTTTACATCGCGATCGCCGAGGAAACGATCGACACCGGCGGCCAGCGTGGCTGCGAGGGGACTTTTGTTCATGAAGGCCGTCACGCATACGATTTTGCACAGACGCTCGAGAGCCTTTCCAATGCCGATTACAATCCGATCGGCATTTTTAATCCGACGCTCTATGAACTCGAATGGGAAGCCCACAAAACCGCCGGCGATTATATGCTCTGTATCGATACGCCCGATTACACCGACGAGGGACTCGGGCTAATGATACTCTGCACGACCGAAGGCGGCGGATGCGCGGTCAGCGAGGACGGTATCAAGCAACGCTTGAAAGAAAGCTACGGCCTCGCTCTTGATGGCAACCAGGGAAAACTCGCGAGCCAGATGATGGGGATAGTGGTCTAGGCATTAGGCCACGAAAAGCACGAATTGGAATAAGACGTTTTTGATTCGTGCCATTCGTGGCAAAATCTGTTTATGAACGCGGCTTTGCCACAAGAAATGCAGCAGCATACATACGCCATCATGGACGAGGTCGAGGGCTCGCATTGGTGGTTTGTAGGCAGACGCGCGATCCTTGAAAGTTTTCTGGCTCCAATTGCTGAAAAACTCCGTACTCTTAATTCCGCACTCCAAATTTTGGATGTGGGCTGCGGAACCGGGGCAAATATCGAGATGCTCTCACAATATGGTGAGGTTGAGGGAGTTGATATATCTGACGACGCACTGGAATTTTGCCGACTCAAGGGTTTGAAAGCTCAGAAAGGGCTGGCCGAGACTTTGCCCTACGCAAATGAGACTTTTGAACTGACGACAGCTCTTGATGTAGTTGAACATCTGGACGATGATGTTGCCGGGCTCAAAGAGATGTTTCGCGTGACTAAGCGTGGCGGGTATTCGCTGATATTTGTGCCCGCATTCATGTGGCTGTGGGGCGTGCAGGATGATATTTCGAATCACCGCATACGCTACACCAAAAAACAGATCGTTGAACGTTTGGAAACAGCCGGTTACACCATCGAACGTGCGACCTATGCCAACTGGACTTTCTTCGCCCCGATCCTTGGCGGCCGCGTTTTTATGAAATTGACCGGCATCAAGCCGGAAAGCGAGAATAATATCAACGTGTCAGCGCTCAACGGCGTCTTTGGTAAACTCTTTGCGTCCGAACGTTTTTGGCTGCGGAATTTCAATTTTCCTTTTGGCGTGTCGATCGTTGTCGTGGCGAAGAAGAACTAGCCACGAATTACGCTAGTTAAGAGCTTTTTGTTCGTCTCGTCCGTGGCTAAGGTCCTTCTTTAAAATGAATCGAGATAGTACACCAAGACCAGAACTTTCGCTCTTCCTCCCCGTTTTAGATGAGGCGGAAAATCTGCGGCCGATGCACGAGAAGATCGCGGCGGCGTTGGATGCGCTTGGACGAACGGCGGAGGTTATTTTTGTTGACGACGGCTCGACGGACAAGAGTCTGGAGATCTTGAAGGAAATTGCGGCTGGTGATGAACGAGTCCGTGTAATTTCTCTGCGTCGAAATTATGGGCAGACGGCGGCGATGTCGGCAGGGATCGATGCGGCGAACGGCGATATTCTTATACCAATGGACGCCGATCTGCAGAATGACCCGGCGGATATCCAGCGCCTGCTCGACAAGCTCGACGAAGGCTACGATGTCGTCTCAGGCTGGCGAAAGAACCGTCAGGACAAACTCATTTCACGGAAAATACCATCGCAAATCGCCAACCGCATTATCTCGTGGATCGGCGGCGTGCCGTTGCATGATTACGGCTGCTCGCTCAAGGCATATCGCCGCGATGTGATCCAGGACGTGCGGCTATACGGCGAGATGCACCGTTTTATCCCAATATATGCGGCGTGGGCCGGTGCCCGAGTAACCGAGATACCGGTCGATCACCACGCCCGAACGATGGGCAAATCGAAATACGGAATTTCGCGAACGATCAAGGTTGTTTTCGACCTCATCACGATCAAATTTATGGCTTCGTACCAGACAAAGCCGCTGTATGTGTTTGGCGGATTTGGCATGATCGCATTTCTTATTTCGATGGTCGCCGGTGTTTGGGCAATTGTTCTGAAACTTGTTTACGCCGTCTCGTTCATACTAACGCCGCTGCCGATCATCGCCGTAGTAATGCTCGCCATCTCTGTACAATTTTTCCTAATGGGACTGCTCGCCGAATTGCTCGTGCGAACCTATCACGAGTCGCAGGACAAAGCGATCTATGCGGTGCGGGAGAGAATCGGATTCATAGCGTAAAATAGCGAACATATTTCCACCGTAGGTCGTTTAAGTGGATTGAAAAAATCCAAATGAAACGGAGTTGAGGAGATTATATTTATGAAGTTGTCACAAACTTTTCGGAGGTTGTTGATCGGGTCATCGTTGCTCATGGGCGTCGGCAGTTATCAGGCCTACGCTCAAAAAATTGTGGAGAAGATACCTCCCGAAGTTCAGGCCATTGTCGGTACATACCAGGGATCGTGGACGTCATACACGCTCAATGAAAAGGGCGAAGTCGTAAAACAAAGCGCATGGACGGACACCATCCTTGCGGAAAAGCCGACCGCAACCTCTGACCGGGCATTTGTTGAAACCCTTGACGAGATGATCTTCGAAGGTGGTAGAATCCCTCCCCAAAAGGTAATTGGGAAAGAAGGTTATTTTATAGGAAAAGATGGTTCTTTAGGCGAATATTACGTCGAGATGTTCGGGCAGACCATACAAATGAAAAAACTCGCTAAGGATGTGGTCTCATACAGTATTCCTGGAAACGCCCGTGAATTTAACACGCTCGGGGACAAGTTTATTTCTGCGACACATGTTTTGGTTAAGATCACGACCTACGAGCTGGGAACAGAAGTTCACAATATCACACGCGTAACGAATGCCAAGTGGAAAGATGCCGACGGCAAGGAGCACTCATCTCAATACGTTAGTTTGACCGGCCAGCATCGCAAGGTGAAATAAATATCGAATGTGCGGAATTGCGGGTTGGATCAACCTGAGACAACCCAACATGTTTCCCGATAATACGGAATCCGTCCTGCATTCGATGTGCGAGCAGATCGTTCATCGCGGTCCTAATTCGGAGGGGTTGTGGCTCGATGTGACTGTGGCATTAGGAATGCGGCGGCTATCCGTGATCGATCTCGAAACCGGCGATCAGCCTGTCTTTAATGAGGATAAGTCGGTCATCGTGATGATGAACGGCGAACTGTACAACTATCGCGAAATACGCGAGACCCTCGAAAAAAGCGGCCACAAATTCACTACCAAATCCGATACCGAGATCTTGCCTCATCTTTATGACGAGTATGGCGAAGATCTGGTCGATCATCTGAACGGCATGTACGCGTTCTCGCTGTGGGATACGCGACGGAAAAAGCTCATCATCGCACGTGACCGATTTGGCGAAAAGCCGTTGTACTATGGCGTGTTTGACGGCAAACTGATCTACGCCTCCGAGCCAAAAGCGATCCTCGCACATCCTTCGGTAAAGCCTGAATTGAATCTCGACGCTCTGCGTCAATATCTCTCGTACGACTACGTTCCCGCTCCGAATTCGATCTACAAAGGCATCTCTAAACTTCCGGCCGCGCATATGATGACGGTCGAGAAGGGCGACGTGAAAATTCGGCGGTATTGGAACCAGTCATTTAATAAAAAGAGCGATCCTACAGCGACCATCGAATTTGCGGCGTCTAACCTCAAAGATCTGCTTTCGGACGCTGTCCGAATGCGGCTTATCGCCGATGTTCCGCTTGGAATTCTGCTGTCGGGCGGGATCGATTCGTCAACAGTCGCTGCATTCGCGGTTCAGCACGCGACCGAGCGGGTGAAAACCTTTTCGATCGGTTTTGAAGAAGATTCGTTTGACGAAACGAAGTACGCCCGTCAGGTCGCAAAGCACCTGAATACCGAGCACTACGAAGAAAAACTGTCCGCGACGACCGCTGGAGACCTGATCAGCGAGATCGGCACGTGGCTCGACGAGCCAGTGTCTGACGGTTCGCTGATACCAACATTTTTGCTTGCTCAATTCGTACGTAGACACGTTACTGTCGCGCTCGGCGGTGACGGTGGCGACGAGATATTTGCGGGCTATCCGATGTATTACGCTCACAAGGTAGCAAAGACATATACGTCGATCCCGAAGTTTTTGCGAAGCGGATTGATCGAACCGATCGTGAGAGCGTTGCCGGTTTCGACAAAGAATATGTCATTCGACTACAAGGCGAAACGCTTTGTGCGAGCGGCAAATCTTGATCTGGTTGAGAGGCATCATTCGTGGTTTGGTTCTTTTTCGCTGGATGAACAAGAGAGGTTGTTGAAGCCGGAAATTCGAGCGGCGTCGGACGGTGATATTTATCGTGGGCCGCGAGAGATGCTTAGTGTTTGCGATGCGACGGACGAGATCGAGCAGGTGCAATTTCTTGACATGAATTATTACATGGCCGAGGACATTTTGACGAAGGTAGACCGGGCGGCGATGGCCCTTTCGCTTGAGACTCGGGCACCGTTTCTTGATCCGCGAGTTGCTCAGTTTGCGGCCGCGTTGCCGCTCGAGTACAAACTAAAGGGCAGAAACGGCAAGTACATTCTCAAAAAAGCGGTCGAAGATTTGCTACCCGCAACGATATTGGATCGCCCCAAGAAGGGTTTTGGTATTCCGATCGCCGAATGGCTCAAAGGTCGGCTTAATCCGCTGATGCACGAGCTGCTGTCGCCCGAGCGCTTAAAAGATCAGGGTTTATTTGAGTCGGCATTTGTTCAAAAGCTAATTCACGAGCACGAAGCAGGGCGTGCTTCGCATCACAAACAGCTTTGGACGCTGCTCGTCTTTCAGCTCTGGTATGATAATTTTCTTCGCCCATGACGAATCACTCTTTCTTTTCACCATCCACTGATAAGAACTTGATATGTTCAGTTGGTTGTGACAAGTGGATAGTAGTTATTTTTTTGTTATTATCTCGATATGGCAAGTCTTTATCCCGAAATCGAACCCTTCGACAGCGGAATGTACATCGTGTCGGATATTCACACGATCTATTACGAACGCGTTGGTAATCCGAACGGCGTGCCGGTCGTGTTTTTGCACGGCGGACCGGGCGGCGGTCTGGTGCCGCTTTACCGGCAGTTTTTTGATCCTGAGTTCTATCAGGTAATTTTGTTCGACCAACGAGGTTCGGGGCGTTCCACGCCTCATGCCGAGCTGCGTGAAAATACGACTTGGGATCTCATCAAGGATATCGAGTCACTTCGTGAAAAATTTGGCATCGACAAGTGGTACGTGTTTGGCGGTTCGTGGGGCAGCACGCTTAGCTTGGCCTACGGTGAGACGCATCCTGATCGTTGCTTGGGACTCGTGCTTCGCGGGATATTTTTGACTCGTCGAAAAGAGCTGGAATGGTTCTATCAATATGGTGCTTCGGAGATATTTCCTGATTTTTGGGAACGATATCGTGACGAAATTCCTGAGGCCGAACGAGGGGACTTTATCTCGGCATACCACAAACGGTTGACGAGCGAGGATGAGCATACCCGTATCTCGGCCGCTCGTGCATGGAGCGTCTGGGAGGGTTCAACCTCCAAACTCTATCCCGACAAAGACCTGATGGATCACTGGGAAGGCGAGCACGAAGCATTGAGCCTGGCTCGGATCGAGTGTCATTATTTCACCAACAACTCGTTCTTTCCGACTGAGAATTATCTGATCGAAAATGTGGATAAGATCCGCAATATTCCGACGGTCATCGTTCAGGGTAGGTACGACGTTGTGTGTCCGATCACCTCAGCATGGGATTTGCACAAGGCATTCCCTGAGGCGGAGTTTGTGGTCGTCCCGGATTCGGGACATTCGATCTCGGAGAAAGGCATTTCGTCAGCTCTGGTCGATGCGATGGACCGGTTCCGATCGCGTCATCAATGATTTCGCGTGAAACTTTGTCAAAATAGCGGTATTATGGGAATTGGATTCTAATTCAACGACCATCGCGGTCAGGAACGCGTCAAAATGCGCGGGAATAATAATATGAACTTCGGAACAACAGAAATTTTACTTATCGTAGCGGTCTTGTTCTTACTATTTGGTGCGACTCGTTTGCCGCAGTTGGCAAAATCGCTGGGTGCGACCCGCAAAGCATTCAAGGACGGTATGCGCGAGGCTGAGGAAGAAGAAAAGGCTGAGGCTCAAAAGATTCCGTCGAATACGCCAGCCCCGCAGATCTCGCAGATGAGCGACGAAGCGCTTGCCGAGGAAATGCGGCGGCGGGGCGAAGTCAAAGCTAGTTAAGCTTTCTCTCCAGTCACCAGAGTTGCTTTTACCGTAAATCTGAAAGTCAGGTCTCCCTCTTCGGCATCGATCAATTGAGCGATCTTTGTGGTAATCCTTGCGAGTTCGTCCTCGCTCAAAGTCTCAAGCCATATCGGCATCAGAAAATCCTCGACGAGCGGGGAAGTAACAAACTCGACTCCATTATCATACTCAAAAATTTCGATGGCTGTCTCGGTCTTTATATTGACGAGACCGGCAACCTCAGCAATCTTCTCGACGCGTGAGATCGTCGGAATAGCGGCGATCAGGCGCTCGACGGCGGCGTTATCGTCGGACATTTCTTCGTTGAAGAGCACCTCCCAAATCACAGAGAATACTTCGCCATAACTGCCCGCACCGGGCAAGAAGAATGCTACATCCGCACCGTGCCTCGCGACCCGGACAGCGTCGTCGATAAAATCAGCAAGCTCGGCTGGCCGGACAAACGTCGCATCCGCGAGCACCGCGTCAAAAGCATCATCCTCAAACCTGATAGTAGAAAAGTCAACATTCGAGCTGACGGCAGCGGCCTTGTCCCGGGCGATCGAGAGAATGTCTTCGTTCTCGCAAGCGGCGAAAATGTCTGTCTTTTCACCATACTTCTCAGCGAGAGCAAATACATAACCGCCAGTTCCGGCGTTTAGATAGAGCAGGTTCTCGGCGTCGTCGAGCTTGACATGTTTATCCACGAGCTCGGTGAAACGATGTGTCCAAGCGTCTTCTATGTAAAGGTCGCGCAGGAACGCAAGCTCTTTTTGGGTTTTAGCCATAGCGGTGAATTATTTTGTGCCGAATTCGCGGGCAAATCCAGGTTTGGCAAACGCGCGGTCGAGCCAGAGGTTCGTCAGTTTTTCCTGAATGCTGTTGGCCCGCAGGCGTTCGTTAAGGTTTTTGAAATCAACGAAGTCGAGATGCTGATCTTGATTAAAGCATGAGAAAACAAAAAACTCTTCGCCAGTGTGCGGGTTGACGTGGCGTTGCAGACACTGAGCGCAGACCTCTTTCATCATGCACTGCATGGGCGAATTGATTGAGCCGATCGCCGTGTGATTTTCGTTTAGATACGGTTTGAGCGTTGTGTGGCGAGCTTCGCGAACGCCGTTCATCATGCGGTCTGAGCCGATGGCTATGATGCGGTCAACATCTTTTAGATCAACCGCTTGAGTGCCCAAACGACCTTCGGCATAGGCGATCATTGCCTGAACGATGTTGCCGCGAAAATGTGCGTCCTGTGGTCTGGCCGGAATGATCTCGTTACCAAAATCGGTCGCCCAAACGACCTCGTCAGTTGCGTTTTCGATCTCTTCCCTTTTGAAAAGATCGGCACCGTTTTTATAACCGGCGAAATATACGACTTGGTTATTTTTTTCGCGAAGGGCTCGTGCGATCGAGAACAACACGGCATTACCAAGTCCACCGCCCGCAAGCAAGACCGTTTCGTTCTCGGTGATCTCGGTCGGTGTCCCGGTCGGACCCATGACGAGAACCTCCTCGCCTTCCTTGAGAAGTTGGCAGAGCCGCGACGATGTTCCCATTTCGAGAACGATCATCGAGAGCAGGCCTTTTTCTTCGTCAACCCACGCTCCAGTGAGGGCTAAACCCTCCATCATCAGACGTTTACCGTCCACGATCGGAGCTGATGTTTCGAAATTTTGCAGACGGTAGAACTGTCCTGGCTCGAATTTTCTCGCTTGGAGCGGAGCCTTCACGATAACATCAACGATGGTCGGTGTCAGCCGGTCAACCTTAACGACATAGGCTCGGAGCTGCTCGTCGAGTGTCGCTTCGAGGTTGTCGAAAATCGAATCGCGAGTCGCCTGTGGCAGCGTGCCGCGGGTTTCGAGTTCGTCAGCAAAGATCTCGACGACCTTTGGATAACCGTGTTTGGCGGATGCCATTGCTTTGACGACGTTTCCGGCGTAGGTCGGGTGGTTGTCGCCGTAATAGCTAATAAACTTGCCCTCGTTTTCGTAGCTGGTGAAAAATCCAGCCTCGCCCTTAGGCGTTTCGGCGACATGCTGTTTGCCATCGCCGTTTCGCTCGACCTTGAATGGCTGGAAAAATTGCTTCCATTCGTCCATTTTGAATGTCCCGGGCTTTTCCTTTTCGTAAATCACGTTCGGCGAGGTTCCGGCCGCGACGCAAACTGTATGGGCCGGAAACTTGTGCATTTCACCAGTGCTTTCGAACTTTCCGGTCTCAGCGATGTATTCGAGACGCTCGAAAATGATCGCCTCGACCGCGTTGTATTCGTCGGGCACAGCTTCAGTCGGGTTCATGCATTCGACAAAATCAATGCCTTCTTCGAGTGCTTTCTGGACTTCTTCATGATTGAGCCGATATGCCGGAGAATCCTGCATACGTTTCCGATAGATCAGCGAAACGCCGCCCCAGCCGCGAACGAGCGGAACAAAATTTGGTTCTTCGCCCAACGCAGCGGCACGTGCACGCTCCGCTCGTATCTCACGTCCGTGTTCGAGAAATTCCTGCAGAATCCGGATCTCTTCCTCATTAAAATGCTCGACGACTTTTTCTTCGCCAAATTCCTCTATAATTTGCTCGTATTTCGCGAGCATTTTCTCAACCTGAACCGGATAATACGCGAAGATCTCGGTCGCAGTGTCGATACCCGTCAGACCGCCGCCAATCACAACAGCCGGTAGACGAACTTGCAAATTGGACAGTGTATCTTTTTTAAATGCACCCGTTAGCTGCAAGGCCATCAAGAAATCGGATGCCTGCCGGATGCCACGAATGAGGTTGTTTTTCATCGGAACGATCGTTGGTCGGCCGGCCCCGGTCGCGATAGCGATGTGGTCGAAACCAAGTTGCCACGCATCCTCGATCGTCAGCGTTCCGCCAAATCTGATACCCCCGTAGGGGCGAAAACGCTTGCGACGCGTGAGCATCAATTGGATCATCGTCAAAAAATTCTTGTCCCATCGAACGGTGATCCCGTACTCCGAAACCCCGCCAAAGCCCGACAAAATGCGTTCGTCGAGATTCTCGGTGATCTCGCCGATGTGTTTGATGGGTTTCGGGCACGATTTGCCATGGTTCCCGGTCCATTCTTCTGGAAGCGGCTCGATCTTGAGGCCGTCGATACCGATGACGCCGAAACCCTCGTTCAGAAGATAATGCGATAGCGTATACCCGGCTGGGCCAAGGCCGACGACCATTACATTTTTGCCGTTGTAGGGCAATGTATATGGGCGTTTGGCATTGAGCGGATTCCAGCGGGTCAGCAAGCTGTAAATCTCAAAACCATACGGAAGATTGAGCACATCTGTTAGGGAGGCTGTCTCGGCAAGCGGAATATTTACTGGCTCCTGCTTTTGGAAGATGCAGCCCTTTATGCAGTCGTTGCAGATGCGGTGGCCGGTTCCGGCACACATCGGGTTGTCAATGGTGACCAGAGCCAATGAACCGATGGCGTCACCCTGCTTTTTGAGGAGGTGCATTTCCGAGATCTTTTCGTCGAGCGGGCAGCCTTCGGTCTTGATGCCAAGCGGATTGCGTTTGGCTGTGCCGTCAGGTTCACGAAGCCCGGTTGAGCACGCGTCTTTTTCACGCTCGTGGCAGATCATGCAGTAGTCGATCTCGTAGAGAGCATCGCGCATCGTGCCACGGTCGTCGGTCAGTTTGAACCCGTCGCGCTTTCGAAGGATGTCTTGGCCGCCCCGCATTATGTTGTGCAGATGCGGCTCGGGATGGATGAGATGAACGAGATTTTGGTAATCGAGAGCGTGCGGAACCTTAAAACTGTACCATTTTTTCGATTTGCTCGAAAATGCGGCTGCGGCCCAAGCCTCAATAACGCGAAGTGCGGCCTTAACCGTGAGCAGATCACCGGTTGCATTCTCTTCGACAACATAAGATGAAAAGAGCTTGCCGAATTCGGCGTCTTTCAGCTTTTCGTATGCAGCCGTTACTTTTAGAACGGTTGCGGTAACTTTTTCGTCGGCCTCATGAACCTCGCCGCCGTCACTCGAAAAGTGCGTAAATGCTTCTTCGGCATCGAGCAATCGGCAGGTCATCTCGGCGATCGAGAGTTCGTCGTCGTGAATAATTGTGTCGTTAAAGGCAGCGTTGCGCAGTTGAGTTACGGCTGACCAGAGCTGAGTTTCGTTTAGTTCGGCAAGTTGATCCGGCTTGTATTTTTTGCTCGCACGACGTTGGACAAAGAACTTGAATTTCCACACCGGATTTTGTGTCAGAATGTTTCGAGAAAGCTCTCCCATCTCGCGTTCGATGTGAAAGAGCCGGCCGACGAAATCGGACAAGAAAGGCGCAGCGTCGGTGAGTATTTTTGACTCGACCTTTCGCTCGAAACCCTCTCCGCGAGCCGCGATGTATTTGGAAAGGGCGGTGTGTAGAATCGGTTCGCGCTCGGCGACCTCGGCGTAAAACCGATCCGCCAGTTCCTTCAATTTTAGGGCATCAAAGAGATCCGAGAACCTAAATCCATCAATCCCGAGCTCGAGATCAAACTCTGCTGCTGCCGTATAGCTATTCACACCAACTGTCATATCTGTTAACAAATCCGCATTTTCGAGTGCAGAGTGTAATTGAATAATATAACATTTGCGCGTCGCGGCTAACAAAACTGACGATTTTACCGAAGTCTCTTGCACCGTTAAATAGGCATAATTTTCAAAAATGTTAGTGAAAAATGACGCTAAATATGGTATAAAGCAAGTTCGCTTAAAGCGCACCGGAATTGACCGGGCTATTGGGATTTTCTAGCAGTATGGAACAAGATCAGAGGTTGACTCCGCTCCCGCGTGTCGCCGACATTCAGACAAATAACGGAGAATATCCGGCAAGCTATGCTGGATTCTACGACGACGAGTCATTAGCGAGTAAACGCTCGCTAAGGCAATATTTCAATATCGTTTACAAGCGCTTGCCGATAATCGCAGCTATTGCTCTGATCGTGACCGCAGCGGTTTCGTTCTACTCGTACCGTCAGCCGTCAATCTTTGCGGCTCAGACCGAGATGATAATAGAACCTCGAAAACCGGAGGTCACAAAAAAAGATGCAATCAACATCAATTTTGGCAATGATCAGGATTACTACAATACCCAACTACAACTATTGCAGCGTCCCGACCTGATAAAAAAGGTTGTCGTTTCATTAAATCTGCATCACGAACCAAATCTGTTCGGCAATGATACAGGCGGCATTTGGGGCAGTATTCGCTCGCTATTTTCTGGTGATTCCAAGCCCGCCGCGCCTAACAACATGTTGCCGGTGGTGAACGAGGCATCGATCGTCACTGACGATAAGCAAAAGATCGAACTTTCGCCCGAGGAAGATGCCCGAGCCGTAAAATATGCGGCTAAGTTGGGCGGTGGGCTCAAAGTCGATCGACTGGAAGATACCAACCTGGTGCATATAACCGTTCAAAGCCAGATCCCGGCACTGTCGGCGAAATTTGCCGATAAGCTCGCCGAAACTTTCATGGCTGATAATGCCGACCGCGAAATGGAGGGGGCAAAGGCTGCGTACAAAGAATTAACCGATTCGATCGAGGCTCTAAAGATAACGATCGCAAAAGAACAAAGCGATCAGATGCAGGAGCTACAGAACAGCGGATTGCCCCTTCAAGAAAAGGGCGGCGATCTGCGTGCTGCAAACCTCGTAACTCTTCAAAGTCAATACAACTTGGCGCAGGATGAAACCGGCAAGATCAAGGCTCAGTACGATGCTGCCGTCACGGCAGCACAGAGCGGTAACATTCTCTCCGTTGTGCTCGATAATAAAGCGATCCTTGAGGCGCGAAGTCAAAATCTGAAGCGTCAGGCTGATTTTGACAAGCTAAAAGAGGACCTGAACCGCAAGATCAATGAAGCGAAAGAAAATAAAGAAAAATTACTTTCAAAATATACCGAAGAATATCGCGGAGTTATTGAGGTTACGGCACAGATCAATGAACTTGAAAAACAAAAATCGAAACTAGAGGTCGAGGTTGCGGCAAGGATAAAATCCGAAAACGACAATCTCGAGAAAAATGCGGAACGCGAGGTCCTAACCAGTCTGCGTTCGCAACTCGGTGCCGCACAGCAACGTGAGGAGCGTGCCCGGCTCGCATATGCCCAGGCTGCAGGACAAGCAAATTTGGATGGGCAGGTAGAGACGAGGCTAACCACACTCAAACGCGAGATCGAAACAAACCGCAATTTGCTCGACACATATACTCAGCGACAGAAAGAACAAGAACTCGCGATATCGGGTGGACGCCCTAACAACATCAAGATCTCGAATCGTGCTTCCGCCCCTAATGAGCCGATCGGACCCAACCGTCTACGGAATATCATTGTCGCGTTCCTCGTTTCGCTCGCTTTTGGCGTCGGGCTTGCGTTTTTGATGGACTATCTTGACGATTCGGTCCGAACGTCGGATGACGTTAGCCGCCATCTCGGCCTGCCGACGCTCGCATTGATACCCTACCATGCGTACAACGATAAGAAAGGATTAAGCCTAATACCCAAGAACGGCAACGGCAATGGGGATCTATCTCCGTCCGCACTGGTCGCTATCGAGGAACGAAACTCTCCGATGGCCGAGGCGTATCGTCATCTGCGAACATCTCTGCTGTTTTCGTCTGCCGGTAAACCGCCACAGACCATCCTAGTGACTTCGTCGCAGCCGTCGGAGGGTAAGACAACGACGGCGATCAACATTGCCATCACGCTGGCACAGGGTGATGCGGATGTGATCATTATCGATTGCGATCTGCGCAGGCCGCGTTTGCACAGTCATTTTGGTCTGTCTAATACGCATGGGCTGACCAATTACCTTTCCGGTGAAAAGTCGACTGACAATCTGATCAAGACCTCGCCCCATTTGCCGCGTCTTAAGATAATCTCGAGCGGTCCGATCCCGCCAAATCCGGCCGAGCTACTCAGTTCGAACGAGATGAAGAATCTGCTGCAGTTTCTTCGCGGCCGGTTCAAACATGTGATCATCGATTCGCCTCCCGCATTGTCATTTACCGACGCGGCGATCCTGTCGACAGTTGTCGATGGCGTCGTACTGGTGGCGATGACGGGCAAGAGCTCGATCCACCTGATGCGGCAATTCAAAATGCGTCTTAGTAATATCGGTGCCCGAATTTACGGTGTTGTACTCAACGGAGTGAAATCAGGTTCAATGGAATACGACTATTACGGCACCGGATACTACGATTACTACCAGCGAAGCGAGGCGGACGAATCAACGCCGATAATGGAAAAGGCGAAGGCTGTCAATGATACTCAGGCGTGATCGCTCAGTAATAACGCAAAATAATTTGGCAAAAGTCTCCGGGCTTTTGCCTTTTTAGTCTTCGCTTTCGGCCGCCAGAAACTCTCTTAGCGCGTCCTCCCAATTTCGCATCGCTGGCAGACCTGGAATTTCGGTGTTTTCGAGGCGTGAGTTCGATGGCCGTGGTGCCGGGCGCTTTAGGTCGCGGTTCGAGACCGGTTCGAGCAAGTCGCGATCAAAGCCTCCAATTTCACAGATCTTTTCCGCAAATCCAAAGTACGTCGTACCGTCACCGGCGTTGGTGACGTGGAATGTTCCGGCGAGCTTTTTCGACGCCAGTTCGCGTAATCTTTGGGCGAGATCGTTAGCAAATGTCGGTGTGCCGTAGCTGTCGCCGATCACCTTAATGCGTTTTCCTTCACCGAGAAGCTTATGCATCACGCAGAGAAAATTGGTTCCGCCAAAACCGTAGATCCAGCCTGACCGGACGATCATCGACTCAGGATTTGCGGCTGCCGCTCTTAATTCTCCGTCCAATTTTGACTTGGCGTAGACGCCCTGCGGATTCGGCGTGTCGGTCGCGACGTAAAGGCCGTCTTTGCTGCCGTCAAAGACGTAATCGGTCGAGATCGTGAGAAAAACCGCACCGAATTTGCGGCTGGCAATGGCCAGGTTTTCGACGCCGACTGCGTTCGCATTGTATGAGAGGTCAACATTAGTTTCTGCACCGTCAACGTCGGTGTAGGCGGCACAATTTATTACGATCTCAGGCTTGATCGAGGCAAACGTTGTCTCGACGGCCTCGCGATCTGCGATGTCGAGGTTTTGCCGCGTTAGGGCGATTACCTCGTCGCCGATCGAGCGGCAATATTTTATGGCGGCACGGGCGACCATGCCATTGGCACCTGTTATCAAAACTTTCATCTTTTCTACCCGATGCTCGCACCGTACATCGTTCTGTAATATTCGCGATATTCGCCGCTGCGAATGTTTTCGACCCACGTGCGGTTTTCGCGGTACCAGTCGATCGTGGCGGCGAGGCCGTCTTTCCAGGTTGTCGCGGGTTTCCAGCCGAGTTCGGTCTCGGCCTTTGCCGGATCGATCGCGTAGCGGCGGTCGTGGCCCAGACGGTCGGTGACATACGTAATCAGGCTGTGCGGTTTACCGACGGCGTCTAGGATCGCTTTGACCACATCGATATTGTACTGCTCGTTTCGGGCACCGATATTGTAGGATTCGCCCGAGCGGCCTTTTTTGTAGGCGAGCCAGATCGCCGCACAATGGTCATCGACGTAGATCCAGTCACGCACATTTTTGCCATCGCCGTAAACGGGCAGCGGTTGGTCGTTCATCGCGTTCGCGAGGATCAGCGGAATTAGCTTTTCCGGAAACTGTCGCGGGCCGTAATTGTTGCCGCAGCGTGTGATAACGGCATCGACGCCGTGCGTTTCCTGAGCGGCTCGAACTACGAACTCGGCCGACGCCTTTGACGCTGCATATGGGGAATTCGGCTGTAGCGGCGAGCTTTCGGTGAAATAATCGTCGCTCTCATCGGCGAGGCTGCCCATTACTTCGTCGGTCGAGATCTGGATAAACCTTCGCACACCTTTCTCACGTGCCGCATCGAGCA
>Ga0209023_10002108_pt1 | contig 25594 bp, 21 predicted proteins | sample LakOneMetagenome_FD_187468 | JGI IMG/M metagenome (GOLD analysis project Ga0209023, IMG submission 187468) | Freshwater and sediment microbial communities from Lake Erie, Canada (SPAdes) (version 2) | ecosystem: Environmental > Aquatic > Freshwater > Lentic | place: Lake Erie, Canada... | reverse complement strand
ACATCCGCGTTCCGATTACCATGGAGCCTCTGTACGAATCGGGCGGCAAGTGGGCGCTGCGGATCGGGATGGGCTGCAAGGCGCAAAGCGCAGCAATAGCCGTAGCTATTGCGAGCATTAGCAACGCCGCAGACCGCCCGAGACCGCAGATGCACACGGCGCGCCGATTCGTGCAGAGGTTTCCTGGTGTTCATTCTTGTTCCAGGAGGCGTGTTTTGAAGGTCTTGAAGCTGTCGGCCCAAGGGCTGCCCCAATCATGGATTTCGCTCGAACAGGCGGTCATCCACTATGCCGCCGATGAGGTGCGCTGGGAGTCAGGCGCCCACATCGCCCGGTTCCGCGGTGGGTACAACGCTGTCACCGGCGAGCAGTCGGTGATCGCGGTGAACAGCATCATCGGGACCAAGGGCGTGCCGGGCATCAACCCGTTTGACCTGAAACCCAGCCTCACCAACAGCAAGCTCTTCGCCCGCGACCGCAATGTCTGCGCCTACTGCGGCGGCCACTTTCACGAAGAGGACCTTACGCGCGAACACATCGTGCCCTTTGCCCGCAACGGGCAGGACCACTGGATGAACGTGGTCACGGCCTGCCGCCCCTGCAACCACCGAAAGGGCCCGCGCACCCCCGAGCAGGCCCACATGCCGCTGCTGTACGCGCCGTACATCCCCAGCCTGTGGGAAGACTTCATCCTGCGCAACAGGCGCATCCTGGCCGACCAGATGGAGTTCTTGATCGCCCATGTGCCGAAGTCGTCGCGGCTGCTGGGGTAGTTGCAGCGGATGCTTGGTAGATAAGGCCGGCCCCGCTGAAGAGCAGGGGCCAGAGCTTCGAGTTGCGTTGCGCTGCGGCTGTTCGCCTTATGCGGGCTTGTGCGCAGTGACCACAAACCCGTGGACAGGCTGTCCACCCTCATGGCGCAGTACCGTGTCCTCGATCACCACAGCGTCGAATCCGGCACGCTTGCAAAGAGCTTCCACGTGGCTTCGTTTGTGGGTGTAACGCCCCGAGGGCAGCAGCACAAGGTCTGGGCCTGTTTCGTCGCCGACCTCGCACGAGAAGATCAGTTCGCCGTCCGCCGCAAGCACGCGGAAGGCGTTGGGAATGGCTTGCGTCAAGTCGCCGGCATAGATGAACACATCCAGTGCAGCCACCACCTGGTAGAGACCTTCCGGTGTGTCTTTCAGCGCATCGTGCAGATTGACAGTGTGGAACCGGTCGTACACGTTGTGGCGAGCCGCCTGCTCCACCATCTTGAGTGAGACGTCCACACCGATCAAGGCACCTTCCAGGCGGCCCAGGCACACTCCGAGCAGACCTGTGCCACAGCCAAGGTCCAGCACGTTGAGCTTCTTGTGCGGATAGCGAGCCAGAATCTGGTCGGCTACTTGCTTGGGCAACTGGTACTTGAGACCGCGCACCATGTGCTGGTCATAAATTTCGGCCATGCCGTCGAACAGCGGACGGGTCAGCTCTGCAGGCTGCTGCGCCGGCGTACGGCCGTGTGCGAGTTCGGCGTAGTACTGATAGACCGCATCATCCGGCGCCAGAGCCAGCAGTGCCGACGTGTCCTTGGCGGCATCGGTGGCCTTGCCAGCGGCCACGCAGGCCTGCACTCGGCCGACCAGCGATTGCGTGTCGGTAGGGTTGGCTGCGATCAGGACGTCCCACACGGCAAGTGACTCGTCATGGCGGCCCAACTCGCTCAAGTCGCGTGCCAGCAGGCGCTGCAGCGTGACATCGCCGGGCACCAAGACCAGGCCTCGGCGCAGATGGCGGACGGCCATTTCGCTGTGTCCCGCGCGATGCGCAATGTCAACGACGCCTGCCAGTACTTGCAGATTCTGGGGTTCCAGTGCAGCCACCTTCTCCGCTGTTTCCACAGCTTCTTGAAACTGGTTCTGGCGGGCCAGAAGCAATGCCAGCTCCAGCAGGCCTGGTCCCCAGGCCGGAGCCAGCGACACTGCCTTGCGCAGCGATTCAAATGCGCCCTTCACATTGCCAGCCTTTTCCGCCAGCAGGCCGCCGAGCATGTGCACGCGCGCATCCTGGGGCCACAGTGCGTTGGCCTTGTTCAGCGTCGCCGCAGCGTTTCTGAGGTCGCCCTTCGTGAGCTGCTCACGGGCTTTGGTCAAGTACTTGAGATTGGGATCGTTCGCTGTGGCGCTCATGGGTGCAAAGGAGTTGCATCAGACCGTCGGTCGGTCGGATTGAAAGGCTGTCGGTGTCCGGTTGTTCTACCGGGCAAAAGCGAGATTATCCAGGATTCGCGCAGACCGCCGCCTTGGGGGCGCCCTGCGAGCCGGGCATTGCCAGCGCACGCCCGCGCTGCCTGCCTTGCGCTGTTCAGGATTGCGCGGCGTCGGCTCGTTGGCGACCGGCGTCTGGCTGTGGTCCCATGCGTTGCGCAGCCAGCGTTAACGTAAAGCACGCCCCCTCCCCAGGCCGGGACTCCACCGTGATATCCCCACCGTGCAGCCGCGCCACACGCCGCGTCACCCACAGGCCCAGGCCGAAGCCTTTGCTCTGGTCGGTGCGGTCGCCGCGTTCGAACCGCTCGAAGATGCGGTTCATCACCTCCAGCGACATGCCCGAGCCCTCGTCCGCGACGGAAATCTCCAGCAAACCCGAGTCCACTTTTCGAGCCGCGATAAAGATCTCTCCCGCCGATGCGTACTTGACCGCGTTGTCCACGAGGTTGGACAGCGCAATGCGCACCAGCGTCTCGTCGCACACCCACTCTTCGGGCGCGGCGTCGGTGAACAGGCGCAGGCGGTGGCGCGGGGACCAGTGCACCAGCTGGGCCGCGTGCTCGAGCAGATCGGCCACCCGGACGGTGGAGGCCTGTAGCGAGAACCCCGCCGTGTCCAGCCGTTCGCTGATGAGGCAGCTGTCCACCAGCGAGGTCAGGCGCCGGCAGGCGCGGCGGATCTGGGCGGCGCGGTCTTTTTGTACCGTCAGATCGGGCGACGGGAAGGTCTGCTGCTCTGCCGCAGCGCTGTCCACCACCGCCAGCGGAGTCCTGAACTCGTGGCTGATCATCTGAAAGAACTGCCGCTGTTCGAGCCGCAACTCCCGCTCGTTGTCCAGCGCGTGCCCGAGGGCCACCTGGGTGTGCGACAGCTCCGACGTGCGCAGCTCGATGCGTTCTTCCAGGGACTGCTCGGACTGCGCCAGCCGCGCGATGGCCAGGTCCTTGACACGCTGGATGTCGCGATAGCGCACGACCAGGCCCACGAAGACGGCGCAGGCGATCAACAGGGTGAAGACGATGATCTCCGCCTGCCACAGCGCGGTGGCATCGATGTTCCAGTGCATCGCACCGGTCATGATGATGGTGATCGGAACACCCGCCAGTGCATGCAGGCCGTAGGCTGCAAGAAGCAGCGCGTGCAGGGCCCGCTTCTCGCGCCGCTGCAGGGCCAGCACGCACAGTGCGATGGCGACCACGTCGCTGATGATCAGGGACAGCAGATTGACCCACGCCACCGATCCATAAAAGCCCAGGGGCACGCTGAGCATGCCCGCCAGGTTGAGGCCGACCAGCCCGATGAGCAGCTGGTCCGTGCGGCGGTAGCGGCTGGTGCGCGACAGCTGCTGCCGGATCTGCCACGCGAGCGTCGCGGCCAACATGAAGGCACCGATGCCCACGGCGTGGCTGGCCACCTGCGTGAGCGCGGCCGGCGCCCACAGGCTCGAGTAACCCCGCACATTGAAGATGTGGATGAAGCTCACGGTGCCCAGCACGGCCAGGGCCATCAGCGCATGGGTGCGGAAGATGGCAGCGGCAGCCCACACCGCCAGCAGCAGCGCGGCCATGGCACCGAAGTACAGCCCCATCACGCGTTCCGACCGGGCCAACGCCGTGGCGAGTGCCTGGGTCCCCACGATGCTGCCCTGCAACTGCATGGCGCTGGTCGTTTCGATGCGGATCAGCGCGGGAGCGCCCGGCGTCAGCCGAAACAGATGCTGGCGGACGCCGGATTTTTGGGCTGCCGGGATGTGGTCTCCACTGGCCTGCGCGGACCAGTCCCCGCTCGCGCTGCGCTGATACAGCGTGATGGAGTCCAGGTACGTGGGCTGTGCCAGCAGCCACAGCGCATCGTGGTCCGTGCCCGCCGGCAATGCGGGCAGGGAGGGCACGTCGAAGCGCAGCCACACGGGATGGCGCAGATACCCCGCACTGAGCGAGTGGTGCAGGCGCGAGACCCCGGCCTCCGTGCCCGCCGCGGCCACGTCGTCGGGGCCCAGCCGGTGGTCCGGGTCGTCCAGCCGGTCCATCGCGATGTCCCACCCCAGCTGCCAGTGAACGTCGGTTGATGGCGCATTGGCGTGTGAAAACAACGCCATGAAAAACAGCAGGCCCATCACCGCCCACAGCCGCAGGCCGCGCGTACAGCGGTGCGCTGCGGGGTAGATGGTCGGAGCTGTGAGTATTCGTGAGTTCTCGTGCATGGCTCGGTACAAAGGGCACTGCCACAATAGTACGTATCAATCTGTTTCGCGATCTGCAAAGCCCCATTTTTCCCATGTCTGTCGAAGCCACGATCGCAGTTGTCGAAGACGACGAAGACATCCGCAGCAATGTGTGCAGCTACCTTGCGCGCTCCGGATTCCAATCGTGGGGCGCAGAGTCGGCCGAAGACTTTTACGTTCAACTGCTGCGTGAGCGGGTGGACCTGGTGGTGGTGGACATCGGCCTGCCCGGTGAAGACGGGTTGAGCCTGCTCACCCGGCTTGCGTCCCAGGGCGTCTCCACCGTTCTCATGACGGCCCGTGCCGATCTCGACAGCCGCATCGCGGGCCTGGAGGCCGGGGCCTTGCAGTACTTCGTCAAACCTGTGGACATGCAGGAGCTGGTGGCCGGTATCCGATCGCAGCTTCGCAACAAGCGGCTGCAGGGGCCGGGCAGCGGCGACGCCACCGCCGCCGTGCCCTGGCAGCTGGACGCCGCGGCTGGCACGCTGCGCGCGCCGAACCAGCAGGTAGTGTCGCTCACCACGAGAGAGCTGGAGCTGCTGTCGTGCCTGCTGGAAAGCCCGGGCGTGCTGGTAAGCAAACAGGTGCTGGTGCAGGCCGTGGGCGGCCGCAATCTGGACGACGATTTTCATCGCATCGAGTCGGCCCTGACCCGGTTGCGCCGCAAGACGATGGACGACACCGGGCTGGCCTTGCCAGCGGGCGGTCTTTGGAAAAGGGCTCGTGTTCGCAGCATGAATTGAGCCACCCAGCATCAGCGCGTTGACGGGGCAAACGACTGCCTCAGCGACCGCCAATATTTTCCCTTCCCCCATTTATTTGGTTGTGCATGCCGCAAGGCAGGGCGCAGCCTGGGCCGAACTCGGCCCGCAGGTTTGACAACAGAGACTGGTTCACAGAGGAGATGGCAAATTGATCACCTACATTTTTCCTTCCGGGATGCGTGAAGGGCCTTTGAGGCTCCTGCGCCACGGGTGCTTGCTGCTGCTGGGTTTGCTGGTCCTCGTGGCCACGGCAGGCTCGGCGCGCGCGGCTTTCGTGAACGGCGGTTTCGAGAACGACCTGACCAACTGGAACGTCCGGCATCTGCGCGTGCCCAGCACCGGTATTCCGCTGGCCAACTTTCCGCCGGACACCGAAAGTGATCTGGGGCTCACGACCAACACCACCTCCACGCCTGCGCCCACCGACGCAGTGGGCAACGGCTCGGACATCAACGTCAACGGCCAGGTGCGCTTTCCGCTGTACGGCGCCAAGAGCGCACGCATCAACTACCTGGGCGCCCAGAACCGCGCTGCGTCCATCGACCAGACGGCCGTGATGACGCTGGGCGACGTGGACCCTGCCGACGGCAAGGCCCACGTGCGCTTCGCCATCGCCCCGGTGCTGCAGAACCCCGGGCATCCAGGTGCAGAGCAGCCCTATTTCTTCGTCGAGGTCTACAACATCACGAAGAACAAGCAGCTGTTCTACACCTTCAACTTCTCCGGCCAGTCGGGCGTGCCATGGCAGTCGGTGGGTGGCTTTCAGTACACCAACTGGCAGACCATCGACATCGCGCCGGGTGCGGGTGTGCTCGATGTGGGCGACCAGATCAAGGTCACCGTGATCGCCGCGGGCTGCAGCCAAAGCGGGCACTCCGGCCACGTCTACGTGGACTCCGGCGCTGGGTTGACCAACCTGCCAGGCCCCGGCATCAAGGCCGATGCGCCCGAGTTCGCAGCGGCCGGCGGCAGCGTGGCCTACACGTACTCGTATTCGAACCAGGGCGATGCGCCGCTGACCAGCACGGTGGTGACCATCGTGTCGCCGCAAGACAACACGGCGGGCACGCCCAAGAACCTGCGCGTGGACCCTGCCTCCGTGCCGGGCTCCTGCACGGTTACTACATCGGGCGCGGCGGGCAATCTGATCGACACCGTGTCCTGCCCGCTGGGGACCTTGAACCCCGGCAGCAGCGGCACCATTCCGCTGTCGTTCCTCGCGCCAGGCGCGACCACCGGCCCCATCAACCACGGCAACTACTCCATCGTCGGCGACGCGATATCGCCCCTGCTCGGGCCGCTAGTGCAAAGCCAGATCACGACCGACCCGCTGGTGGACCTGAGCGTGAGCCTGTCTGACGGGCAAAGCGCCGTCATCTGGGGCCAGGCCCTCACGTACACCATGTCCGTGACCAACCTGGGCCCCACGGCGGTGCCGGCGGGCACGACCATCCAGGAGTCCGCTCCCTCGTCGTTGACCAACATCACCTGGACCTGTGCAGCCAGCGGGGGCGCGGTGTGCCCTGTGCCCTCGGGCTCCGGCGCGGTGAGCCAGATCCTGCCTGACCCTGTTCCGGTGGGCGGCGTGCTCACGTACACCATCTCCGCGCAGGCCGACCCTGCCGGCAGCGGCGCCAGCACCATCCTGCACACGGCCACCGTGACCGCGCCAGTGAGCGTGAAGGACCGCGAGAGCTCCAACAACACTGCCACGGACTCCGACCCCGTGGGTCTGGGTTTGTTCACCCTCACGGTCAACAAGGTCGGCACCGGGACGGTGACGTCGGTGCCTTCGGGCATCACCTGCGGCGCCACCTGCTCCACCGATGCGCCGGGCGGCTCCCAGGTCATCCTGTACGCCACCGCGCCGTCGGGCTCGATCTTCTCGGGCTGGAGCGGCGGCGGGTGTTCCGGCACCGCCACCAGCTGCACCGTGTCCATGGATGCATCCAAGGCCGTGACGGCCAACTTCACCGTGCCCCTGGACGTGACGCCCGTGGTGGGCGCCAACGGCTCGGTCAGCCCTGCCGTCACGCAGCCCGTGGCACCGGGCGGCACCACGTCGTTCACCGTCACGCCCAACGCGGGCTACGCACCCGTCATCACCGACAACTGCGCAGCCGGCGGTACGCAGACCGGCGGCGCCCTGGTGGGCAGCACCTACACCACCAACGCCATCGCACAAAACTGCACGGTCAACTTCAGCTTTGTGAATGCCGGTGTGGCCACGGTCACGCCCACCGTGGGCACCGGCGGCGCCATCACGCCCAACGCGCCCAAGACGGTGGTGATCGGTGGTTCTGTCGCCTACGTGGTCACGCCCAGCACCGGCTACAGCCGTGGCACGCCCACCGGTACCTGCCCCGCAGGCACCTGGTCCGGCACCACGTACACCATCGCTCCCGTGGCGGCCAACTGCTCGGTGAACTTCGTGTTCATCGGCCCGGTGGCTGTGACGGCATCGGTGGCCTCGGACAGCGGCGCGGTCAGCCCTGCGTCGCAGTCGGTGGCCGTGGGTGGCACGGCGGTGATCACGCTCTCGCCAGGGGCCGGGCAGCGCGCCACCCTGGCGGCCGGCAGCACCTGCACGGGCGGCAGCTTCAATGCCGACACCACCGTGTACACCATCCCCGGCGTGGCGGGCGCTTGCTCTGCAGCGTTCGCGTTCGTGCCCAACCCGGTAGTGACCGGATCGGTGCTGTCGGGCACCGGCACGGTGTCGCCGGCGTCCCAGGCCGTGATGCCCGGCGCCAGCGCCGTGTTCACGCTGGCACCCGGCGCAGGGATGCGCGCGGCGCTGGATGCCTCCAGCACCTGCACGGGCGGCAGCTTCAACGCCGGCTTCACGACCTACACCGTGCCGGCCGTGGCGGCTGACTGCACGGCGGTGTTCCGGTTCGCACCGGCCATGGCGGCAGGCCCCGCGTCCATCCCCACGTTGTCCGAGTGGGGCATGATCATCCTGTCGGCCCTGCTGGCAGTGATGGCCTGGGTGCACCGTCGCCGATTCGGCGGCTGAGGCAGCCAGAACCCCACTTGACTCGATCCATGAAAAAAATCGCCTTGGCCGTTGCCGCTGCGTCACTGTCGTTCGGCGCCGTCGTGGTGCCGCTGGCCCATGCCGAATCCATGCCGGTGCGCAAGCCCGGTTTGTGGGAGGTGTCGATCGTCGGGGCCGGCCAGTCCGTCATGCGCCAGCAGAAGGTCTTGCAGTGCACGACGAACGACGTGGACGCCGTGACTATGCTGGCCGTGGTGCCCGGGCAGGAGCACTGCCACGACACCGCGGTCAAGAAGGACGGCGGCCAGTTCACCGTGCAGACCGTGTGTTTCGTGCACGAGAACAAGGTCACCGCGCGCATCCGGCTCAGCGGTGACTTTCAGCAGTCCTACCAGGGCGACTTCGAGGTGGCCTATTCAAAGCCCGTCGCCAACAGCGCCCCGGGGGTGACCCAGTTCAGCGGGCGCCGCGTGGGGGACTGTAAGCGGGGCATGAAGCCGTCGGACATGGTGCTGCCCAACGGCATCACGGTGAACATCGTCGACAGCCTCAAGCAGCGCGAAAGCCACGAGGGGCATCGGCACTGAGGGCTGTGGCGCCGCCCTCGGCGGGCGATCCACAAAAAAACCCCACGGGTCAGACCGGTGGGGTTTTTTATTGGGGGCGCGTTTTGCCCCACGCTGCAGCAAGGCTTGCGTTACTGGTTACTGGCTGATCTCCAGCATCACCACATGCCGCTGGGTCGCTGGCCAGGTCTGGCCCACCACGCGCTCGCCGTTGAACTCGGCGGCAATCGTGCGCTGTCCGCCTGCAGGCTTGACCTTGGCAGACGCCACGCCGGCACCGGCGGGCACGCCCACCGGCGCTGCGCCGTCCAGCAGCATCTGGTCGCGGGCCGGGTCCAGGTAGCCGCGGGGGCGGGTCAGGGAGACGATGGCGTCGGCCGCCTTGTCGGCATCGGCGATGCGTTCGGGGCGCAGGTGGATCAGCTCGCTGCTGCGCGGAAAGCCGCTGCGATAGATGTGCGTCGTGGCGTAGCCGGGCGCGGAGATCACGAACTCGTGCGGCACGCCGGGCTGGGTGGCCAGCGGGCCCCACAGGCCGTCGGTGCCCACGGTCTTCTTCAACAGGGCGCCGCCGGTGCGCGCGCCGGTGACGGGGTCGGTGGCATACACCTCGAGCTGCGCGCCGGGCAGGGGCAGGTTGTTGCTGAAGTTGCCGGTCTTGGCGTCGGTCGAGTCCACGCCCAGGCCGGTGATCTTGCCGTTCAGCACCACGGATTTCTCCGCGGCGATGCCGGTGCGCACCGGTGCTTTGCCGGTGATGAAGCGGTAAGTGGCTTCAAACGCTGCGGGCGAGTACGAGGTCTCGCGGTGGTCGATGCCCGGGATCACCACGTTGGTTGCGCCCTTGAGCTCCGGCCCTGCGGCGGTGACGTTGGTGGGCGTGCCTTTCTGGCCGATCCACAGGCCGTCGGGCTGCGCGAACTTGTCGTTGTTGTCCGAGCGGATGGTCATCCACTTCACCGGGCCGCTCACCTCGTCGCCAGCAGCGTTCTTGGGCGCATTGAGGGCGGTGAGGAAGGGGCCGGTGCCCGAGAATTCATTGCCTTCGCGAAAGCCCGGCGTAGCCCACACGCCATGGTTGGGCGTGCCGCCCAGGATGGCGTGGCTCACGGTCTTGTCGCCGCCGCCGTTGTAGATGTAGTTGCGGATCGCATTGCCGCCGCGCGAGTTGCCCATCAGCACCACCTGGCGGGCGCCGGTGGCCTTGAGAACCTTGTCGACCTCGGCCTTCAGGTAGGCCATGTGCTCTGCGGCGGAGGTGCGGCCCGGCTGGGGCTTGGCGTCGTCGTCGCGCGACAGCGGGTAGGGCACGTCGATGGCGTACAGGCGCTCGCGCGGCCAGCCGTTGGACTCGAAGCGCCATGCGGTGGTCTGCCACAGTGCGGCGGTGTCGCCGTTGCCGTGCACAAAGACGATGGGCGGGGCCTCGGCCATGCCGGAGCTCTGCGTGGCGCAGCCGGCCAGGGCCAGGCTGGCGGCAATGGCCGCGCCCAGCAGCAGGGACCGGCGGGGCAGGAAAAGCGTGTTCATCGAAGGGTCTCCAGAAATAGAAAAATGCCCGTGGACCGGGGAATCCACGAGCATTGCATGCGGGTGTTACGTGTCTGCGTCAGGCAAAGACGCCAGCCGTGTCCTGCATGCGGGCCGACACCTCGCCCAGGTGGTGCAGCGTGTCGCCAAACGTCATCTCCAGCTGCGTGAGCTTCTTGAAGTAGTGGCTGCCGATGTACTCGTCCGTCACGCCGATGCCGCCGTGCAGCTGCACCGACTGCTGGCCGACAAAGCGCATCGACTGGCCCAGCTGCACCTTGGCGCGCGCCATGGCGGCGCGGCGTTCGGCCGCCGGAGCGCCCAGCTTCAGGCTGGCGTAATAGCTCATCGACCGGGCGAGTTCGAGCTGCATCTTCATGTCGGCCACGCGGTGGCGCAGCGCCTGGAAGCTGGCGATGAACACGCCGAACTGCTTGCGCTGGTTCATGTACTCGACGGTGAGCGCCACCGTCTTGTCCATCACGCCCACGGCCTCGGCGCAGGTGGCGGCAATGCCGGTGTCCACGGCCAGCTCCAGCGCGGCCAGGCCGTCGGTGGTGATGAGCGTGGCGGGGGCGTTGGCCAGCTGCACTTCGGCCGCGCGGCTGCCGTCTTGGGTGACGTAGCCCCGCGTGGTCACGCCAGCGGCAGAGCGCTCCACCAGGAACAGGGCGATCTTGCCGTCCAGCTGTGCGGGCACGATGAAGGCATCGGCCTGGTCGCCAGCGGCCACTATGCTTTTGGTAGCTGTCAGCGCATACCCGGATTGCGCTGCAGCCGCTTTGCCCTCGCACACATCCAGGCGGTAGCGTGCCTTGCGCTCCTGGTAGGCCAGCACCACCAGCGCTTCGCCGCTGGCCACGCGGGGCAGCCAGGCGGCTTGCAAGTCGGCCGTGCCGTACTGCGACAGCACGCTGCTGGCGATGAAGGCCTGGGCGATGGGCTCGAGCACCATGCCGCGGCCCAGTTCTTCGGCCACCACCATGGCATCGATGGCGCTCTGGCCCAGGCCGTCGTGGGCCTCGGGCACGGTCAGCGCGGTCAGGCCCAGCTCGGCCAGCTCGCCCCACGCGGCGCGGTCAAAGCCACCAGCGGCCACGGCAGCGCGGCGGCGCTCGAAGGTGTAGCCCTTGTCCACCCACTTGCGCACGGCATCGCGCAGTTGTTCCTGGTCGTCAGAAAAATCGAAATCCATTTTCTTGTCTCCTTAGCCCAGCACAGTCTGCGCGACGATATTTCTTTGCACTTCATTGCTGCCACCGTAGATCGTGGTCTTGCGCAGGTTGAAGTAGGTGGACGCCAGCGGCGCGTTGGCGGTGACGCCGCCAGGGAAGTTTCCTTGCCAGCCAGCTTCCATCGCCTCTTCGATGAAGGGCAGGCTGAACGGGCCGGCGGCTAGCATCATCAGCTCGGCATAGCGCTGCTGGATCTCGCTGCCGCGGATCTTCAAGAGGCCGGCGATGTCGAGCGAGTTCTTGCCCGACTTCTCGGCCGACAGCACGCGCAGCACCAGCATTTCCAGCGCCACGATGTCCACTTCGAGCTGCGCGATCTGGTCACGGAAGCGCTGGTCGTCCCACATGCCTTCGGCCTTGGCGATGCGCTTCAAGCGCTCCAGCTCGCGCTTGCTGCGGTTCACGTCAGCGATATTGGTGCGCTCGTGGGACAGCAGGTGTTTGGCGTAGGTCCAGCCCTTGTTCTCTTCGCCGATCAGGTTCTCGGCGGGCACTTCGACGTTGTCGAAGAACACTTCGTTGACTTCGCACTCGCCGTCCAGCAGCTTGATGGGGCGCACCGTGACGCCGGGCGACTTCATGTCCAGCAGCAGGAAGGAGATGCCGGTCTGCGGCTTGCCTTCGGTGCTGGTGCGCACCAGGTTGAACATCCAGTCGCCGAACTGGCCGAGGGTCGTCCAGGTCTTCTGGCCGTTGACGATGTACTTGTCGCCCACGCGCTCGGCGCGGGTCTTGACCGACGCCAGGTCCGAGCCCGAGCCCGGTTCGCTGTAGCCCTGGCTCCACCACACTTCGCCGCTGGCGATGCCGGGCAGAAAGCGCTTTTGCTGCTCGGCATTGCCGAACGCCATGATCACCGGGGCCACCATCACGGGGCCGAAGGGGATGATGCGCGGTGCGCCGGCCAGCGCGCACTCTTCTTCGAACAAATGCTTTTGCACCGCCGTCCAGCCGGGGCCGCCGAACTCCTTGGGCCAGCCGAAGCCCAGCCAGCCCTTCTTGCCCAAAATCTTGGCCCAGCCCTGCAGATCGTCGCGGGTCAGGCGCAGGGCGTTGTGTACCTTGTGCGAAATTTCTTTCGGTAGATTGGCGTGAACCCAGGCGCGAATGTCTTCGCGGAAGGCCTGTTCTTCAGGGGTGAATGCGAGATCCATGCGGTTTGTCTCCAAGTGATCCCGCATTTGTAGCACGGTCGTTCGTTTTAGTCCTGTCCGGGTGGTGACATTCCGTCGGCCATGCCCAGCTCGGCGCACAGCCGCTGCACGGTGGCCTGCAGGGCAGCGACCTGGCCCTCAAGGGCGTCCACGCGCGCCTGCAGTGCGGTGGTTGCGCTGCCTCCACTGCCGCTGCTGCTGGCGGCAGGCGCTGCGGCGCTGGTGTCTACCGGGCCGCACAGCAGGTGCGCCCAGCGCTGCTCGCGCGCGCCGGGGGCACGCGGCAGCAGCACGACCAGCGGGCCGCCCTTTTCGGCACTGCGCTCCTGCAGCTCGTCCAGAAAGGCCTCGACGGACGAGATGTCGGCAAAGCGGTACCAGCGTTCGGAATTGATGCGCAGCTCGCCCGCCGTCTGCGGGCCGCGCAGCATCAAGAGGCCCAGCAGCACGGCCGATTGCTCGGGCACGCCCACGCCGCGCTGAAAGTTGTGCTCCCAGCGCGTGGTGCGGTTGCCGCTGCTCTCGAACGCCAGCGTCAGGAGCTTGAGCGAGTCCAGCGCTTCCTGCGCCTCGGCGTCGCTCAGGGTCAGCACCGGGTCGCGGCTGGTCTTCTGGTTGCAGCCGGTGACCAGGCCGTTGAGCGACATGGGGTAGCTGTCGGGCACGGTGCGGGCTTTCTCCATCAGGGTGGCCAGCACGCGGGCTTCGGCGGCGGTCAGGGGGCGGGTGGTCGGGTCGAAGGGCATGGCTGGGATAATCCGGTGCAATTTATGAAGAACAGCGTCAAGAACATCGTCATTTTGATCTCAGGCGGCGGCTCCAACATGGCAGCCATCGTGCGCACCGCGCAGCAAGAGAACTGGCAGCAGCGCTACGGCGCCCGCGTGGTGGCCGTCGTCAGCAACAAACCCGAGGCCGCCGGCCTGGCCTTTGCGCGCGAGCAGGGTATTGCCGCCGAGGCGCTGGACCACAAGGGCTTTGCCACTCGCGAGGCGTTCGATGCCGAACTGGCTGCCCTGATCGACCGGCACGAGCCCGCACTGGTGGTGTTGGCGGGCTTCATGCGCATTCTGACCCCCGGCTTCGTGGAGCGGTATGCGGGGCGGCTGATCAACATCCACCCGTCCCTGCTGCCGGCCTTCACCGGCCTGCACACGCACCAGCGCGCCATCGACGCGGGCTGCAAGGTGGCAGGTGTCACGGTGCACCAGGTGACGGCGGAGCTCGATGTGGGCCCCATCCTGGACCAGGCCGTGGTGCCGGTGCTGCCCGGCGACACGGCCGACACGCTGGCGGCCCGCGTGCTCACGCAGGAGCACGTGATCTACCCCCGTGCGGTGCGGGCGCTGGTGCAGCGGCTGTAGGTGCCGCGTCAAGCGGTTTGCTATTGATTTAATAGCTGCTAGCGCTTGTCTATCAAGCGGTAGATGCCATTTTTATTTGATTTCCCACATCCCTTGGATGCTCCACCACCCTTTCGGGCTGAGGGAGGCGAAGTCTGGGGTCAGCCACTCCTCAGTCATTCCTTGCATTCCTGGCCATGCAGCTCGTCCACTGACGGGCGTATCCGCACTGCGCGGCCAGGAATCGGGGTTTACGCGACGGCGCTCAGGGCGTTGGTGCCAGACGACGCGCGGGCCGTGCCGCTCCAGTCGTTGGCCGCCATCTCGTAGCGGCGCCGGGCCAGGTCGGCCAGGCGCGTCAGGTCCACGCGCTGCGATGTGTTCGCGGTGTTGCCTTCTGCGCTGGACGAGGTGCCCGAGCTGGACAAGCTGGCCGTGTCCGTGGATGTTGATGTGCCCAAGGCCTGCACCTGGCGGGTCAGCTGATCGACGAAGGCCTTCGATTCGCTGGCGCTGATCGAGGCGTCGCCGTCGGTGTCGATGGCGTTGAACAGCGCGGTGATCGCGTCCTGCTCCACGCTGCTGGAGCTGCCGGCCAGGCGCTCCGTCAGCGACACGACACCGTCCTCGTTGGTGTCGAGCGCGTCGTAGCTGGCAGTGCTGCTGGAGTCGTTGCTACCAGAGGCGCCCGCAGGGCCGCCCGGACCTCCGGGTCCGCCCGGTCCACCCGGTGGGGGCGGCATGCCCCCGGCAGCCTGCATGCCGCCTCCACGCTCGCCAGACGGCCGGCCAGCGTCGAACTCGGCCTGCGACAGGGCTCCGTCGCCGTCGGCATCAAGCTGGCTGAACAGTTCGTCGCTGCTCACGCCCGTCTGGCTGGCGGTGCCGCCGGACATCTGCTCGAGCAGCGCCTGCAGCTCGGTCTGGCTCACCGCGCCGTCGCCATCGCTGTCCACCTTGCCAAACAGGTCGTCGCCCGCCTGGCCCCTGGCGCCCGTGCCCTGGGTGCTTTCGCCCGCGCCCTGGGTGCCGTCGCTGCTGCGCGACTGGGCAAAGGCCATGGTCGAGGGGGGCGGCGGCAGCACGCTCTGCATCGTCTTGCCCAGCTCACTGGCGTCCAGGCTGCCGTCCTGGTTGCTGTCGTACTGGGTGATCAGGTCTGCCGCGCTGGTGGTGCTGGACACACCGGTTTTCTTCGAGACATCGTCCAGCAGCCCCTGCAGCTCGGTGCTGTCCACGCCCCCGCTGCCGTCGGCATCGATCTTTGACAGCAGGCGCTCCGGCGACGGTCCGGCGCGCGGGGCGCGCTGGACACTGGCACTGGACCAGGCACTGCTGACGCTACTGATGGTCGTCATGTTGTGGTTCCTTTCTTTCCAAGAGTGGGTGCAGCGCCGTCCCGCGCCGCAAGGCCGGTGGCTGCCGGGCTGCCGGCCCACAAGTCAGCTGGTCAGCAAGTCAGCAAGCCCGGTGCGCATCGCCCACGGCCATTCTTGGTGGCGCGTGTCTCGCGGGTTTGTCCGGTTTGTACCGGGGCTGATACAAAACCTGCCCGCAAGCGCCGAACTGAGCGGGAAACACCCGCCAGATCGCCGGCCCGCGCCAGGAGCGCCTGCCTAAACTTGGGCCCAGCTTTTCCCTGCCCGCCCATGCAACACATCCTGGTGGTGGATGACGACGCCGACATCACCACACTGCTGACCGACTACCTCGCCCGCTTCGGCTTCGCCGCGCACGCGGCCTTCGATGCGGACTCGATGCGCGCGCAACTGGCCGCCCACCCCATCGGCCTGGTGGTGCTCGACGTGATGCTGCCGGGCACCGACGGCATCACGCTGGCGCGTGAACTGCGCGAGCGCTCGCGCATCCCCATCATCTTGCTCACCGCCCGTGCCAACCCCTACGACTGCGTGCTGGGCCTGGAGATGGGCGCGGACGACTACATGGGCAAGCCGTTCGAGCCGCGTGAACTGGTGGCCCGCATCCAGACCGTGCTGCGCCGCTCGGCCAGCGAGCGCGCCGCCGCGCCCCAGGTGCCTGACGACGTGGTGCACTTCGACGGCTGGGCGCTGCACAGCATCGAGCGGCACCTGGTGACCCCGTCGGGCGTGGTCGTGCCCCTGTCCAACGCCGAGTTCCGGCTGCTGTGCACATTTTTGCGCATGCCCCGCCGCGTCTTCAGCCGCGACCAGCTCATGGAGCAGGCCCGGGGCCGCGCCATGGACGCTTTCGAGCGCAGCATCGACCTGCTGGTCTCGCGCCTGCGCAGCAAACTCTCGGACGACCCGCGCTCGCCGTCGATGATCCGCACCGTGCGCGGCGCGGGCTATCTGTTCAACGTGCAGTCGCTGCAGGGGCAGGTGGGGTGGCCCCGGTGACCGGCCCCGCTGCAGCCCCCGGGGCTGGCCCGGCCGCGGCGTTGCGTGGCGGCCTGCGCGACCGTCTGGGCACCCTGGCCCAGCGCTGCCTGCCCGGCACCTTGTTCGGCCGGCTCGCCGCGCTGCTCATCGTGGCGGTGGTGGCGAGCCATGTGCTGGCGCTGACGCTCATGTTCGAGCTGCGCCCCCAGCACCCGCAAGGCCCGCCCGGTCTGGCCGGTCCACCCGGTCCGTTCAGTCGGCCCGGCCCGCCGCCCGGGGCGATGGCGCAGGGTGACGGACCGCATTGGCCCACACCGCCTCCCGGCCCCGGTCCGCACGCAGGAGAGCCGCCCGGCCTGCTGCAAGCCCCACCAGGCCTGCGCTGGGGGCTGTTGCTGGACATCGGTGTGCGGCTGGCTGCCTTGGTGGCTGCCGCCTGGTGGGCGGCACGCTGGCTGGCGCGCCCCATGCACCGCCTGGCCACGGCCGCGCAGGAACTGGGCCGCGACATCGACCGGCCGCCGCTGCCCGAAGACGGCACGCGCGAATGCCGCGACGCCAGCCGCGTGTTCAACCAGATGCAGGCGCGCATCCGCCAGCAACTGGCCGAGCGCGACGGGTTCGTGGCAGCCGTCTCGCACGACCTGCGCACCCCGCTGACCCGCCTGCGCCTGCGCACCGAGGGCCTGGCTAGCGCGGCCGACCAGCAGTTGTTCGGCCGCGACATCGCCGAGATGGACGCGATGATCACCGCCACGCTCGACCACCTGCGCGGCGTGGCCGGTGCCGAGCCCTGGGTGCTGCTGAACGTGCAGGCGCTGGCCGAAAGCCTGGCCGACGACCAGCTGGCCATGGGGCACGACGTGTCGGTGGCCGGCCAGGCACGCCCTCTGCGCGCGCAGGCCGGCGCGTTGCGGCGCTGCCTGGACAACCTGGTGGGCAATGCGGTGCGCTACGGCGGCAGCGCAGAGGTCGCGCTGCACGACACCGGCCAAGCGCTGACGGTGGAGGTGCGCGACCACGGCCCGGGCCTGGCCGAAGAAGAGCTGGGCCGCGTGCTGCAGCCGTTCTACCGGGTGGAGGCATCGCGCAACCGGCGCAGTGGCGGCGCGGGCCTGGGGCTCACCATTGCGCACGACATCATCAGCCGCCATGGCGGCCAGCTGGAGTTGCGCAATGCACAAGGCGGCGGGCTGCTGGCGCGGGCGGTGTTCCCGCGCGGTGCCGCGGCCGACAGCGCTTAGGCCGGGGCGCTTCAGTCCTTCAATCCTTCAGTCCTTGGAAGCAGGCGGCTCCGTTTCTTCGGTGCACTTGATGAAGCGGGGGCGCAGCACGCCGTCCACCAGCACCGGCTCTTCGAACATGCCGGCTGGCCGCACCCACAGGCCATGCCGGCCATACAGCGCGCGGTACAGCGTCATGGGCTCCAGGGTCTCGCTGTGGCGCACCGTGTCGATCACCTCGTAGAGCATGCCCTTGTAATGGCGGTACAGGCCGGGCGGCGTGCAGATCAGGTCGGGCAGGTCGTCGTCGTTCATGGGTGCGTCTTGGTGGTTGGCGGGTGGTTCGTTAGGATGGCGGGTTGTGCCACGCCGGCATTTTGTGCTGCGGAGTGCTGCCGCCCGGTGTGGCGTGTGGCTGCTGGCGGCCCGGCAACAGAACAAAAGCAACCATACAGAGGAAGAGGGACACCCGTGGATCAGGCAGATTTTGTGCACCTGGTGCGCATGAGCGAGCATGCCAGTGCCGACAACAGCCGCGCCTACCGCCGCAGCGTGGCCGCGTTTGCGGCGCTGGGCTATGCGTGGGTGCTGGGCTGCCTGGCGCTGGCCGTCGGCATCGTGCTGTGGGTGTTGCCCCAGGTCCTGCACGGGCGCTTTCGGCTGGCCATGGTGTGGCTGCTGCTGGGGGCGGTGGGCCTGCTGTGGGTGAGTTTGCGGGCGCTGTGGGTACGGCTGGAGCCCCCGGGCGGCGTGGAGATCACCGCGCTGGAGGCCCCGGAATTGTTCGAGGCGCTCGAGCGCATCCGCCGCAAGATCAAGGGCCCGCCCATCCACACGGTGCGGCTGGACAGCGAGTTCAACGCCAGCATCCAACAGGTGCCCCGCTTTGGCCTGCTGGGCGGCGCCGTCAATCACCTGACCATCGGGCTGCCGCTCTTGATGGCGCTGGACCGCCCGCGTTTTCTGGCGGTGCTGGCCCACGAATACGGGCACCTGCGCGGCGACCATGGCCGCTTTGCAGCGTGGATCTACCGCACCCGGCTGTCGTGGATGCGCTTGAACCACAGCCTGTCCGATGACGAGGGGCCGGCCGCGGCGGCCACGCAGGCGTTCATGCGCTGGTACTTTCCGCGGTTTTCGGCCAAGACCTTTGCGCTGGCGCGGCAGGACGAGTACGAGGCCGACCGCATCGCCGGCCGCCTGCTGGGCCGCGAGGTGACGGCGGCGGCACTGGCCGAGATCGAGATCCGCGGCGCCTGGCTGCACGAAGAGTTCTGGGGCCAGCACTGGTGCGGCGCCGCAGGCAACCCGCTGCCCGTGGGGCCGTACCGCAGCATGCGCCGCCGCCTGGCCGAGCCGCCGGACGCAGCCTTTGCCAACGATGCGATGCGCCAGGCGCTCAAGCGCATCAGCAGCGTGGACGACACCCACCCGGGCCTGCGCGACCGCATCGAGGCGCTGGACGCCGCGCCCACCGTGCCCGACTGGTCGCGCGGCAACGCGCTGGGCCTGCTGGGCCCCGAAGCCAAGCGCTGGGTGGCGCATTTCGACAAGGAGTGGTGCCGTGACAACGCCACCGAATGGAAGCAGCACCACGCCTGGCTGGAGCGCGTGCGCGCCCGCGCCGAGGCGCTGGGCGCCTCCACCGCCCAGAACAGCGCGGCCGAGCTGGTGGAACTGGCGCGCCTCAAGCGCCACCTGGACCCGCGTGCGAATGTGCGCCCGCTGTACGAGACCGCGCTGGAACGCAGCCCCGAGCATCCGGCCGCCTTGCGCGGGCTGGTCACCTGCCTGGCCGACGACGACCGCGACGGCAAGCTGGCGCTGCTGCACCGGCTGTGGGACACCGCCAGCGGCGACCGCTTCTGGGCTGCGCGTACCGCACTCGCCGAACTGGAAACCCCCCGCCTGGGCAAGGAGCACGACGCCGCCGCCTTCAAGCAGTGGCGCAAGCGCCTGGAGCGCGCGCAGGAGTCCGAGGACCGGGCGTGGGAGGAGCTGTCGGGCACCTCGTTCTTCAGCCAGATCTCGCGCCACGACCTGAGCGATTTCGAGCTGGCCGAACTCAAGGCAGAGCTCGCGCGCTGCGTGCCGCTGGCCCGCTGCTGGCTGGTGCGCAAGAACCTGCGGGAGTACGCCCAGCGCCGGGCCTACCTGCTCTTCGTGGAGTTGCCGGGCCTCGACGACGACAGCCGCTACCACCTGTGCCGCGCGCTGGAGCGCAACCTGAGCATCCCGGGGCCCACCCTGGCGCTGTGGGCGGGCGAGTCGCCCACGCTCAAGGAGATTCAGCGCTACGCTTTCGATCCGATCTTCACCAGGTAGATGCATAAGCCCCCCTGAGACGCTTCGGGTCTTCCCCCCAGGGGGACGCCACCCGTGGCCTGGCAAAGCCAGTTCCACGGTGGCACTGGCCTGGCGCGTGCCTGTTTCAGCCTCTGCGCACCGTCTTTGCGCTTGAACCCCGCGCGGCCAAATGCCAGCGGTCCCCGCGCGAGGGCCGCCCCCCCGCGATACAGGGGGGCTTCCAGGGTGGGACAATAGAGGGATGCATCCCAAAGTTCTCCTCGACGCCTGCGCCGAACTCGTCCGACTCACCCTTACCTTCGAACACCCCGCCGACGCGGTGGTGTCGCGCTTTTTCCGTGACAACCGGGGCCTGGGGCCCCGCGAGCGGGCCACGCTGGCCGAAACGGTCTACACCGTGCTGCGCAAGAAGCTGCTGTTCGACCACATGGCGCCCTCGGGCTCCGGCCCCAAGGAGCGGCGCCTGGCCATCCTGGGCTTTCACGGCCCGCGCGACTTTCTGAACGGCGCCCTGACCGACCAGGAAAAAAACTGGCTCGACCAGTGCGACGCCGTGACGGTGGACGACCTGATGGAGCGCCACCGCCACAACCTGCCCGAATGGCTGGTGCAGCCCCTGAAGGACCAACTGGGCACGGGTTTTTGGCCGCTGGTGGAGAGTTTGTCGAACGCGGCGCCGCTGGACTTGCGGGTCAACGCGCTGCAGGACAAGCGCGCCGATGTGCAGAAGGAGCTGGCCAAGGCCGGCATCAAGGCCGTGCCCACTCCGTACTCGCCCTGGGGCCTTCGCATCGACGGCAAACCGGCGCTGACCAAGCTCGATGTCTTCACCCGCGGCGCAGTGGAGGTGCAGGACGAAGGCTCCCAGCTGCTAGCCCTGCTGCTCGACGCCAAGCGCGGCGAGATGGTGGTGGACTTTTGCGCCGGTGCCGGCGGCAAGACGCTGGCCATCGGTGCCAGCATGCGCAGCACCGGCCGCCTGTATGCGTTCGACGTGTCGGGCCACCGGCTCGATGCCTTGAAGCCCCGCCTGGCCCGCAGCGGGCTGTCCAACGTTCATCCCGCAGCCATCGCCCACGAACGCGACGACCGCGTGAAGCGCTTGGCGGGCAAGATCGACCGCGTGCTGGTCGACGCGCCGTGCTCGGGCCTGGGCACCCTGCGCCGCAACCCCGACCTCAAGTGGCGCCAGACGCCCAAGGCGGTGGAAGAACTGGTGGCCAAGCAGACCGCCATCCTGGCCAGCGCCGCGCGCCTGCTCAAGTCCGGCGGCCGGCTGGTGTACGCCACCTGCAGCATCCTGCCGCAGGAGAACGAGGCCATCGCCGAGGCTTTCAGCGCCGCGCACCCCGACTTCGTGCTGGTGGACGCTGGCGAACTGCTGACCCAGCTGAAGGTCGAGGGCGCCGCGCAGCTGTGCAGCGGCGGCGAGTCCGGCACTGGATATCTGCGCCTGTGGCCCCATGTGCACCACACCGACGGGTTCTTTGCGGCGGTCTGGACGAGGAAGTAAGCCCTCCTGAGCCGCTGCGCGTCTTTCCCCAAGGGGGACGCCACCGGTGGCCCGGCGGAGCCGGTTCCACGGTGGCACTGGCTCAGGCCGCGCCGGTGCGGCAGAAGTGACGAAACGGGCGTGGGAGCGGCGGTTCTGCTGCATTGCCTGCTAGGCCTTGTCGTGAAGGCGACGCAGGGGCCAAGTCACTCTGGGTACTGTGGATAACCTCCAGTCCGAAATGGGGGGCGCGCTTTAAAATTGACAGTCCCGCCACCGCTGGTGCCCGGGTGTTTTGTACGAGGTATTTTTGAATATGCTGTTACCCGACTGGACTGTGCTGAACGCCGCCATCGACTGGCTGGGCCACGGGCTGTGGGACTTGGCCTGGTGGGAGATCGTGCTCTACACGCTGGCGACGACGCACATCACCATTGCGGCCGTCACGATCTTCCTGCACCGCTCGCAGGCGCACCGGTCGGTCGACCTGCACGCGATCCCGTCGCATTTCTTCCGCTTCTGGCTGTGGCTCGGCACCGGCATGGTGACCAAGGAGTGGGTGGCCATCCACCGCAAGCACCATGCCAAGTGCGAAACCGTGGACGACCCGCACAGCCCGCAGACGCGGGGCCTCGATACCGTGATGTGGCGCGGCGCCGAGCTGTACCGCGCTGAGTCGAAGAACCTGGAGACCATGAAGAAGTTCGGCCACGGCACGCCCGATGACTGGATGGAACGCAATGTCTACACCCGCTTTGGCTGGCAGGGCGTGGGCGTGATGCTGGTGCTCAACCTCGCGCTGTTCGGCGCGGTGGGCGCCGCTGTCTGGGCCGTGCAGATGCTGTGGATTCCGTTCTGGGCGGCCGGTGTGGTCAACGGCGTGGGCCACTACTGGGGCTACCGCAACTTCGAGGCGCAGGACGCGAGCACCAACCTCTCGCCCTGGGGCGTGATCATTGGCGGCGAAGAGCTGCACAACAACCACCACACCTATCCCACGTCGGCCAAGTTCTCGGTCAAGCCGTACGAGTTCGACATCGGCTGGGTCTACATCAGCCTGATGAAGAAAGTGGGCTGGGCCACCGTCAAGAAGGTGCCACCCAAGCTGCAACTGGGCGACGTGAAGCCCGTGGCCGATGAAAAGACGCTGGAGGCGCTGATCGCCAACCGCTACGAGGTCATGGCCGGTTACGCCCGTGGTGTGCGCCAGGCCTGCAGGGAAGAGATCGCCGCGCTCAAGGCCCGCCAGGCCGATGTGTCGGTACTGCAGGCCGCCAAACGCTGGCTGCACAGGGATACCGAGAAGGTGCCGGCCGTTGCCCTGCCGCAACTGGCCCAGGCGCGCGCCGCCTACCCGACGCTCGACAAGATGGTCACCATGCGCGAAGAACTGCGCCAGCTGTGGCTCAACACGTCGCAGTCGCGCGAGCAACTGACGGCCGACCTGCAAGCCTGGTGCCGCCGCGCGGAAGAAAGCGGCATTGCCGCGCTGCGCGAGTTCTCGCTGCGGCTGCGTGCGGCGCAGGCCTGAAGCGCGCAGCCCTAGCGCTCAGCGGCTAAGGCCTTGCCATCTGGCAAGGCCTTTTTCTTTAGGCACGACCATGAGCCAGGGCCATGGGTCGTTCGCCATCGGCCATCAGCCATTCGCGGTTAGCGGTTAGCGCAGCGCGTGCACATTGCCAAAGGTGCGGTCCTTGGCAGTTCTGTCGCGGCCTGCAAACGCAGTGCGCAGCAGGTGCCGTGCCTGATGCCAAAGCCCCGGCGCGGGCGCTTGTTCGATCACCTGGATCTCTGCGCGGCCGGGCAGGGCGTTGTCCACCTGCACCCAGATGGTCTGGGTGCTCGATCCCGAATGCCGATGATCGCCCGCGCCAAGCCGCGCCTGCGGCGGGGTGTGCAGGGCATGTCCGCAGTCTTGTGGCGCAAAGCGCAGCGACACCTCCCCCTGGGTGGTGTACAGCACGCTGCCGGGCGGCAAACACAGCCACAGGCTTTGGCCGGGGGTGAGGCCCAGGGTGACTGCGGCCGATGGGGCGGTGGTGGGGGCGGCGGCTGAATTGGCGGATGGCGTGGGCGTTGGCATGGTGCGGGCTCCTCAGGAAGTGGCTGCAGTGAGGCTCTAGCGTAAAAAAATCGGTGCCATTCCGACAGGTACACGGCTGTGCAGGAACAGGTAGAACAGCAGCGATTACTGGTGTGCTGTTATGGTCCTGTCTGCGCGTTCCTGTATCTGTTGCCGCAGCGGGCGCTGGGGCACGATGCACCTCACGGCTGCTGGGCCCGCGCCACGGCTCTGCAGCAGCACCCTTTACCCGCCATGCCACCTTCCACCGATTCGCGGGATGCCCCGCTCTACCGCCAACTGGCGGCTTTGTATGAACAGGCGATCGCCGCCGGTAGCCTGACGCCCGGCATGCGCATGCCGTCGGTGCGGGAGCTGTGCCAGCGGCACCAGGTGAGCCTGTCAACCGCGCTGCAGGTGCTGCGCCACCTCGAATCTCTGGGTTGCGTCGAGGCGCGCGAGCGGGTGGGCTACTTCGTGCGGGAGCCGGGTGACGTGGCGCTGCCCCGGGCGCGCGAGCCCGAGGTGCATGAACCGCTGGCCCACGACCCGGGTGTTTTCGCTGGCATCAACGAGCGCATTTCCGGCTTTCTTGAAAAAGCCCGCCGCGCAGGCCCGCTGCCGCTGGACCTGGGCAGCGCCATGCCGGCGCCCAGCCTGTTCGATTCAGCGGCGCTCAACCGCCTGGCCCACGCGCTGCTGCGCGAGCAACCCGACATCCTGGTGTACGGCCCGTCGGCACCCACCACCCACCCGGACTTTCAGCAGGCCATGGCGCGGCATGCGCTCACCTTCGGCGTGTGCATCGCTCCGGGCGACATCGGCGCAACGTTGGGCAATTCCGAGGCGGTGAACCTGGCGCTGGACGCCGTCGCCGAGCCGGGCGACGTGATCGCGGTGGAGTCGCCCACCTTCTTCGGCATCCTGCAGGCCATCGAGGTGCGGGGGCTGCGCGCGCTGGAGATTCCCTGCAGCCCGCACACAGGTATGTCGCTCGAAGCCCTGGAGCTGGCTGCGCGCAACGAGCCCCGGCTCAAGGGCGTGGTGGTGGTACCCCACCTGCAGATGCCGCAGGGCAGCGTGATGCCTGACGCGCACAAGGAGCGCCTGGTGGCGCTGTGCGTGGAGTACGGCATGGCGCTCATCGAGGACGACATCTACCGCGAATTCGTGGAGTCGCCGCACGTGCTGCGGCCCGCCAAGGCCTGGGACCGGCAGGGCGATGCAGGGCAGGTGATCTATTGCGCGTCGCTCAGCAAGAGCTTTGCGCCCGGGCTGCGCCAGGGCTGGATGAGCGCGGGGCGCTGGCAGGCCCGCGTGCAGATGATCAAGTTTGCCCGCACGCGCAACATGCAGACCTGGTCGCAGCTGCTGGCCGCACGCAGCGTGGACTCGCCGGCGTACGAGCGGCACATGCGCCGCATGCGGGCGCAGTTGCGCATCCAGCGCGAGCAGGCCGCCCGGGCCGTGGCCCGCTACTTCCCGGCGGGCACGCGCCTGAGCCTGCCTCCCGGCGGGTTGAGTTTGTGGCTGGAGCTGCCGGCGGGCATATCGTCCACGCGGCTGTATGACGATGCGCTGCAAAACGGCATTCGCGTCGCGCCTGGCCCCATGTTCTCCAACACCGGGCGGTACGAACATTTTCTGCGGCTGAGCTGCGGCATGCCCTTCACGGCGCAGGTGGAGGCGGGCTACCGCACGCTGGGCGCCTTGATGGCTGCGCAACTGGCCGAGCAGCCTGCTGCGCGCAAGGCGGCCTGAGGCAGGGTCAGGGACTGGGTGTGCGATGGGAGTGTGGAACACCACAAGCCCACAAATACGTGCCCGTGCCCAGCGACCGGGCATAAAAAAACCGCTCTGAAAAGAGCGGTTTTTTTGGAGGAATCCAGCCGAATTACTTCAGCTTGATTTCCTTGTACTCGACGTGCTTGCGAGCCTTGGGATCAAATTTCATGATCAGCATCTTCTCGGGCATCGTCTTCTTGTTCTTGGTCGTGGTGTAGAAGTGACCGGTACCCGCAGTGGATTCCAGCTTGATCTTGTCGCGTCCGCCTTTGCTTGCCATGGTGCTTCTCCTT
>Ga0209023_10002107_pt1 | contig 25603 bp, 22 predicted proteins | sample LakOneMetagenome_FD_187468 | JGI IMG/M metagenome (GOLD analysis project Ga0209023, IMG submission 187468) | Freshwater and sediment microbial communities from Lake Erie, Canada (SPAdes) (version 2) | ecosystem: Environmental > Aquatic > Freshwater > Lentic | place: Lake Erie, Canada... | reverse complement strand
CGTGCACCTGCCGAAACCCGTGGTCGCCGCGGTGCAAGGCATCGCAACCGCAGCCGGCTGCCAGTTGGTCGCGAGCTGCGATCTGGCGGTGGCCTCCGAGACCGCAGGCTTCGCCACGCCCGGCGTCGATATCGGCCTGTTCTGTTCGACGCCGATGGTGGCGCTGTCGCGCAACGTCCCGCGCAAGCAGGCGATGGAGATGCTCTTGACCGGCGAGCCGATTTCGGCCGCGACCGCAAAGGACATCGGCCTCGTCAACCGCGTGGTCAAGGCCGGCACCGAACGCGACGCCGCGATCGCGCTGGCGCAGCAGGTCGCGCTGAAGTCCGCCTATACCGTCAAGCTCGGCAAGGAGGCGTTCTACCGCCAGGCCGAAATGAGCCTTGCCGACGCTTATCGCTATGCGGCAGAGGTGATGACGGAAAACATGATGGCGCGCGACGCCGAGGAAGGCATCGGCGCCTTCATCGAGAAGCGCGAGGCGAAGTGGCAGGATAGATAATCCTCATCCTGAGAGCCTGACTCAAAAAGCGTAGACGTCTTCAAGGTCTGGCCAAGCGGCGAGTTAAGAGCCTTAGATGGGCGGCGAGCAGCCAGGCGAGCTCGGTGGCGGCAGAGCCTTCGAAGTCTTTGGAGAGGCGTCGGCATCTTCCGAACCATGCAAAGGTGCGCTCGACGACCCAGCGCCTGGGCAGGAGCTGGAAGCCCTTGACCCCGGGCGGTCGTTCGACGATCTCGATCGTCCACGGGCCGCAGTCCGAGAGTGCGTTGACGAGCTGTTTGCCGCGATAAATCCGATCGGCAAAGACATGCTCTAGCCTTGGGAAGCGGCCTCGCAAGCCTTCCAACAGGGGCACAGCGCCATGGACATCCTGAATGTTGGCCGGATGAACATATGCTGCCAACAAGAGACCGCTGGTGTCGGTAACGATATGGCGCTTGCGCCCATGGAGGCGCTTGCCGGCGTCGAATCCGCGTGGCCCGCCGGCCTCCGTCGTCGATGCGGTCTGACTATCGATGACGGCTGCTGTCGGTTGGGGCTTTCGTCCGAGCCTCCGGCGCGCCTTCCGAACCAAGGCTTCGACGATCTCCTGCCATCTGCCCGTATCGCGCCAGGCGTAAAAATAGCCCTGCACCGTCGAGTATGGCGGGAACTCTTTCGGCAAGGCTCGCCATTGGCAGCCGCTCGACAGAATATAGAAGATCGCCTGCACGATCTCGCGCAGATTGACCTCCCGCGGTCGACCCAATCGCCGTCGCGGCGGCATCTTTCGGGCGATCAAAGCCCATTCTGCATCAGTCAGATCACTTGTGTAACGCAGTCCACTGCGCTGATACTGGATACGGGCGGCTTTGGTCCACGGCATGGTGTCCTCCCTCGAATCTTTGCAAATCCGAAGGAATCACAGCCTCGCCAAAGCCGCTCACCTTTTTCAGTCAGGCTCTGAGGAGCGGCCGTTTGGCCGCGTCTCGAAGGATCGAGGCCCGTACGCGGCCTCATGGTTCGAGACGCGCGTTCCGCGCTCCTCACCATGAGGAGCTAAGGAATTGAAATGAACCACGACGCCTACGACGACAACTACATTCGCGGCATCCTCAACGGCGTGAAGTCGATCGCGATGGTCGGCGCGTCGCCGGTCAATGTGCGGCCGAGCTATTTTGCCTTCAAGTATCTGGCACAACGCGGTTACGACATGATCCCGGTCAATCCCGGCCATGTCGGCAAGAACCTGCTCGACAAGCCGTTCGTGGCATCGCTCGCCGACATCGGCCGCCCCATCGACATGATCGACATCTTCCGCAACTCCAGTCACATCATGCCGGTGGTCGAGGAGGCGCTGAAGCTCCCGACCCTGCCGAAAGTGATCTGGATGCAGCTCGGCGCGCGCGACGATGCCGCGGCGGCAAAGGCCGAGGCCGCCGGCGTCAAGGTGGTGATGAACCGCTGCCCGAAGATCGAATACGGCCGGCTGTCGTCGGAGATCTCGTGGATGGGGGTCAATTCGCGCACGCTGAGCTCGAAGCGCGCACCGGTCCCGACCCAGGGCATGCGGCTGTCGCTGAACCGGATGAGCGTCGGCGGCGGCGATACCGCAGCCGCCGACCGCGCCGCGAAGAACAGAAACGATCCGGCCTGATGCGAAAGCGGCATATTCGTTTCGCCGAGGCGGCCTGTCGAAGCAGGCCCGTTGCTAATCGGCGATAAGCGAGCGCCTCGCCTTGACGGCGAAGCCTGCTGCGATCAGCATGCCGCGCGTTTGAGAAATTTTCCAAAACAGGATGCCAGAATGACCGATCGTCTCCCGGGATTTTCGACCCTCGCCGTGCATGCGGGCGCGCAGCCCGATCCCACCACCGGCGCGCGGGTGACGCCGATCTACCAGACCACCTCGTTCGTGTTCAACGATGCCGACCATGCCGCTTCGCTGTTCGGGCTGCAGGCGTTCGGCAATATCTATACCCGCATCGGCAATCCGACCACCGCGGTGCTCGAAGAGCGCGTCGCCGCACTGGAAGGCGGCACCGCAGCGCTCGCGGTCGCCTCGGGCCATGCTGCCCAGGTGGTGGTGTTGCAGCAACTGCTGCGGCCCGGCGACGAATTCATCGCCGCGCGAAAACTCTATGGCGGCTCGATCAACCAGTTCACCCATGCGTTCAAGAGCTTCGGCTGGAACGTGGCGTGGGCCGATCCGGATGACATCTCGAGCTTCGAACGCGCGGTCACGCCGCATACCAAGGCAATCTTCATCGAGTCAATCGCCAATCCCGCCGGCAGCATCACCGACATCGAGGCGATCGCCGAAGTCGCCCGCAAGGCCGGCGTGCCCTTGATCGTCGACAACACGCTGGCGACGCCCTATCTGATCCGCCCGATCGATCACGGCGCCGATATCGTCGTGCATTCGCTGACCAAGTTTCTCGGCGGCCATGGCAACTCGCTCGGCGGCATCATCGTCGATGGCGGCACCTTCGACTGGTCAAAGGACAACAAGTATCCGATGCTGAGCGAGCCGCGCCCGGAGTATCACGGCATCCGGATTCAGGAGACGTTCGGCAATTTCGCTTTCGCCATCGCCTGCCGCGTGCTCGGCCTGCGCGACCTCGGGCCTGCGATCTCGCCGTTCAACGCCTTCATGATCCTGACCGGCATCGAGACGCTGCCGCTGCGGATGCAGAGGCATTGCGAGAACGCCAAGGCGGTCGCGGAGTTTCTCTCCACCCATCCCGCCGTGGCGTCGGTGAACTATTCGGGGCTTGCCGGAAATCCGTATAACAACCTCGCGCGCAAGTACGCGCCAAAGGGCGCCGGGGCGGTGTTCACCTTCAGCCTCAAGGGCGGCTACGACGCCGGCGTCAGCCTGGTGTCGAACCTGAAACTGTTCTCGCACCTGGCCAATGTCGGCGACACCCGCTCGCTGGTGATCCACCCGGCCTCCACCACGCACAGCCAGCTCGACGACGACGCTAAGGTGAAGTCGGGCGCCGCCCCCGACGTGGTCCGGCTGTCGATCGGCATCGAGGACAAGGAAGACCTGATTGCGGATCTGGAGCAGGCGCTGACGGCGTAGGCGCCTTCAGCAACTCGTCTCGCTCTCTCGTCATGCCCCGGGCGGGACAAGCCCGGCCATGACGCTGAACGTTACCGAAATCCATACTTCTGCGGATCGGCCAGCACCGCATCCGCGGTCTCCGCGGCCTGCTTCTCCGTCAGTTCGGTCGACCTCAGGATCGCGATCATCTCAACCCGGTCGCGCCGAGCGACCGCCGCATCCCAGGCCGCCATCCGGCCTGACACCACAAGCCTCTCATTAACGGTCATTCCGGCATACAGTGACACAAACCAGCTCCGGATGATTCGGGAGACGAACGATGTTGTGCCGGATAATGCCACTTCTTGTCGCGGTTTTCGCGATGGGAACCGCTGCTGCCGAGGAGCGCGCCACCCAGCCGGCGGCCGACCCACCCGCCGTCATCAAAGCGGCCGAGCCGCCGGCCGCCGCAGCGCCGGTTACCGCTCCCGTCGTTGCCAAGCCCGCTGAAGCCGTCCCCGCCGCCAGGCCCGCCAGCGTTCCTGCCTCCAAGCGCGCCACCGTTCGCGCGGCGCGCAATCTGCCGCCCGGACTTCCCCACGCCCATTACAACGCCCGCACCACGGTGGCTCCGCCCAAATATGTGCGGCGCGGCCGTCAACTGGTGGTCGTCGAGGAAGAGGATCCCGACGTGCTGTTCACGCCGACGGGCATCGTCCCCTATGCACCGCTCGTCAACGGAACACCGTGGCTGCCGGGATCGCGGACGCTACCCGGCTATTACGGCACGGATCATTCCTACAGCTATGACGGCAACTATTACGGCGGCCCGCAACCGGGTCCCTACTGGTCGCGGCTGCCTTACGCCTGCGGCGTGTTCGGGTATTGCTAATCGCGTCGTCGCGAACAACGGAGAAAGACGTGGCAGCGGCACCGCGAAGACCTAAGGAATCGGCCACCGCCAACATCATCACCGCCGACCTGATCGCCGTTCTCGTCGCCGTCACCGAGAGCGAGCCGAAGATCATGACCATCGCCAAGGCGGATGCGCTGCCGAGCGGCCCGTTCAAATTCACCCACCGCTCGCTGCAGACGGGTTTGCGGGCATGGGTCGAGGCGCAGACCGGCCATCCGCTCGGCTATGTCGAACAGCTCTATACGTTTGCCGATAGCGGACGGACCGGCAACGCCAAGGCGCCGCATACCATTTCGATCAGCTATCTCGGCCTGACCCGCGAAGACCAGGTCGGCGCGGGTTTTGAAGCCCATTGGTCCGGCTGGTACGATTACTTTCCCTGGGAAGACCACCGGGCGGGCGCCCCTGCCTTGATCGCCAAACTGCTGACGCCGCGGCTGCGCGCCTGGGCGAAATCCGCGCCATCTGCGCCGCTGCAGCGCGACCGCTGGCAGCGCGCCGCCATCACCTTCGGCCTCGACGACCGCGAATGGAACGAGGAGCTGGTGCTGCAGCGCTATGAATTGCTGTACGAGGCGGGACTGATACCGGAAGCTGTGCGCGACGGCGCTAGCGCGACGACGGTCGTCCCCGGCCGGGCGATGACCGGCGATCACCGCCGCATTCTCGCCACCGGAATTGCGCGGCTGCGCGCCAAGATCAAATACCGCCCCGTGGTGTTCGAACTGATGCCGGTGGAATTCACCCTGCTGCAATTGCAACGCAGCGTTGAAGCGCTCGCAGGCCGGCTGGTGCACAAGCAGAATTTTCGCCGGCTGATCGAGCAGCAGCAACTCGTTGAGGAAACTGGCGCAATCGCGGCCGACACCGTCGGGCGGCCGGCCAAGCTGTTCCGGTTCCGCCATGCCGTGCTGGCCGAACGGGCGGTTGCGGGAACGAAACTTCCGATTTCGCGCACTTGACTTCGGTTATGCTCAGGATAAGTATAAGCCATGATATGCTCATGGAGAGTATAAATGGCCGATGTTTTCGACTTAGCTCCCGCCCGCACCGATCAGCTCTATGAGCGGGTCAAACGGGTGATCTCGCCGCCCGAATGGGCCACTTTCGCGGGTGATGTCGCGGCCATCCTCGCGCTGAAACGGAAGCACAACGCCGTCATCCTGGCGCACAACTACCAGACGCCGGAAATCTTCCATGGCGTCGCCGATATCGTCGGCGACAGCCTGCTGCTGGCGCGCGAGGCCACCAAGGTCGATGCCGACGTCATCGTGCTCGCCGGCGTGCACTTCATGGCCGAGACGGCCAAGCTGCTGAATCCGGAAAAGACCGTGCTGGTTCCGGACCTTGCCGCCGGTTGCTCACTCGCGGATTCAATTACGGCGGACGATGTGCGGCTGATGCGCCAGCGCTATCCCGGCGTCCCCGTCGTTACCTACGTCAACACTTCGGCCGCGGTGAAAGCTGAATCCGACATCTGCTGCACCTCGGGCAATGCCCTGAAGGTAGTGGAGTCGCTCGGCGTCGAGCGCGTCATCATGCTGCCGGACGAATATCTGGCGCAGAACATCGCAGCCCAGACCGGCGTGAAAATCATCGCGTGGAAGGGCCACTGCGAGGTGCATGAACTGTTCACGCCTGATGACATCAGGCAACTGCGCGAGAACCATCCCGGCATCACCGTTCTCGCCCATCCGGAATGCCCGCCGGATGTGGTCGCAGAAGCCGATTTCGCGGGCTCAACAGCGGCGATGTCGGATTTCGTCAGCCACAAGCGCCCGCCCCGCGTCGTGCTGCTGACGGAGTGCTCGATGAGCGACAACGTTGCCGTGGCGCATCCCGATGTCGAATTCATCCGGCCGTGCAATCTGTGTCCGCACATGAAGCGGATCACGCTGAAGAACATCCGGCACGCGCTGGAAACCGGCCAGCATGCGGTGACGATCGATCCCGCCGTCGCCGCGCCTGCGCGGCGCGCCGTCGAAAGGATGCTGGCGCTATGAGCACGGATATTTCAGCCCTGAACAACCGGCCGGTGATCATCGGCGGCGGCGCCGCCGGCTTGATGACGGCGTTGCAACTCGCACCCGAGCCGGTGCTCTTGCTATCGAAAGCGCCGCTCGGCGCGGAAGCCTCGAGCCTGTGGGCGCAAGGCGGCCTCGCGGCTGCGATGGGCGATGACGACGCCCCCGCCCTTCATTTGGCCGACACCCTCGCCGCCGGCGCCGGGCTTTGCGATGATGCCACGGCAAAGCAGATCGTCGGTGCGGCCCCGGCGGCCGTCGAACATCTCGCCCGGCTTGGCGTCGCCTTCGACCGCCGGCCCGACGGTGGCTGGCGGCTTGGGCTGGAGGCCGCACACGGCCGCAACCGCATCGTGCACGCCACCGGCGACGGCACCGGCCGCGAGATCATGCGGGCGCTGATCGCAGCGGTCCGCCGCTGTCCGTCGATCACGTTGCTGGAAGGCGTCGAAGCGCGCAGCCTGATCGTCGAGGACAACGCCATCAAAGGCGTGCTCGCCGAGAACGCGGACGGTCCATTGGTGATCGATACCGGCCGCGTCGTGATCGCGACCGGCGGCATCGGCGGGCTGTTTCTCGACAGCACCAATCCTGCGGGGTGTTTTGGCCAGGGTCTCGCGCTGGCCGCGCGCGCAGGCGCGAAACTCTCGGATCTCGAATTCGTCCAGTTCCATCCGACCGCGTTCGATGGGCCGTCGCGGCCGATGCCGCTGGTGACCGAAGCCGTGCGTGGCGATGGCGCTACCCTGATCGACGAAACCGGCCTGCGCTTCATGGCGAATCAGCCCGGCGCCGAGCTGGCGCCGCGCGATATCGTGGCGCGCGCGGTCTGGCACCGGCGCGCCGAAGGGCATCGCGTATTCCTCGATGCGAGGAAACACCCGGGCAAGGATTTCTCCAGGCGATATCCGGTCATTTCGGCGTTCTGCAAAATGGCGGGAATCGATCCCGCGACCGATCCGATCCCGGTGCGACCGGCGGTGCATTATCACATGGGCGGGATTGCCGTGGATGCGGACGGCCGCAGCAGTGTGGATGGCCTCTGGGCCTGCGGCGAAGTCAGCCGCACCGGGCTGCACGGCGCCAACCGGCTCGCCAGCAATTCGCTGATGGAAGCGATCGTGTGCGCATCGTGGGTAGCGGAGAGCGTCAAGGGCTCAGGCCGGCAACCGCTCAAAACGCGTGCGACGCTGGTGCCCCTACCCGCATCCGACGCGTCGGCGGTGCGGCCGATCCTGTCGCAGGGCCTCGGCGTGCTGCGCGACCGGCACGGCATCGAGCGCGCCATTCGCAGCCTTTACCCGATCGCCAACGGCAGCAGCGCAGCGTCCGATCCCGCGCTGGTCGGATTGATGATCGCGGTCTCGGCCCATCAACGCAAGGAAAGCCGCGGTGGCCACTACCGGACCGATTTTCCGGACACACTGCCTGCGGCCATGCCGTCCTGTCTCACGCTTTCGGATGCGCTCACGGCGGCGCGCGAGATTACCGAAACCACATCTCTGTCTGTCGGGAGTGCCCAACGATGACGCTGACACCTCTGCTGCCCATCATGTACGAACCGCTGGTTCGGACCGCGCTGCTCGAAGATCTCGGGCGCGCTGGCGACATCACAGCGGATGCGATCGTGCCGGCCGACAAACAATCCTCGCTGGCGCTACGCGCGCGCCAGCCCGGCGTCGTGGCCGGGCTAGACGTCGCCCGCACGGTGTTTCAGCTCGTGGCGCCCGCGATCACGCTCACGGCCACACGGGCCGACGGCAGCGTCGTCGCGCCCGGCGATATCATCGCGGAAATCGAAGGTCCGGCGCGCGGTCTATTGACCGGCGAGCGGACCGCGCTGAATTTCCTTTGCCATCTGAGCGGCGTCGCCACCGCGACGGCTTCGCTGGTATCGGCCGCGCAAGGCACCAAGGCGCGCATCGTCTGCACTCGCAAAACCACGCCGGGATTGCGAGTGCTGGAGAAATACGCGGTCCGCGCCGGCGGCGGCGGCAATCACCGCTTCGGCCTCGACGACGCCATGCTGATCAAGGACAACCATATCGCACTCGCAGGCAGCATCCGCACCGCGATCGAGCGCGCGAAGGCGCATGCCGGCCACCTCGTCAAGATCGAAGTCGAAGTCGACACGCTGGTGCAACTCGAACAGGCGCTGGCGATCGGCGTCGATGCGGTCCTGCTCGACAACATGACGACCGACGAGCTGCGTCAGGCGGTCGCCATGACCCGTGGCCGCGCGGTGCTGGAGGCCTCCGGCCGGATCACGGCGGCCACCGTTCGCGCGATCGCCGAAACCGGCGTCGACCTGATCTCGGCGGGCTGGCTGACGCACAGCGCTGCCGCGCTCGATATCGGGCTGGATTATCTGGACGCCGGTTCAATCGGAGATGCGCGCAACGCTGCGTAGCGGCATCTGCTTCAGCCGGGCTGCCCTGCCGGCACGGTCAGCCTTTCGCTGTCCTGGGCTACGCCGTGTGCAGCCAGCCGTTCGGCCTGAACGACCGCCAGCGTCAACACGACGATCGCAACCGCCTGATGCGTCAAGGCCAGATCGATCGGCACCTGATGCAGCAGCGTCAGGATGCCGAGCGCGGCCTGCACGAAGATCGCAGCGACCAGCCACCCGGCGCCGCGGACGACAGCGGCACCGGCCCGCGACCGCACGGCATCGATGGCGTGCAGGAGTGCGAGCGCCAGCAGCAGGTAGGCGGTCATGCGATGCTCGAATTGCACCGTCAGCGTATTGTCGAACAGGTTGCGCCACCACGGTTCCTCGAACCACAGCCGCGCCGCGGATGGAATCAAGCTGCCGTCGATATCGGGCCAGGTGTTGTACACCCGCCCCGCCCGAAGGCCTGCGACCAGCGCGCCGAAATAGAGTTGCACGAAGGTCAGCGCCAGCAGCGCCATCGCCGTGACCTTCAGCCGCGGCGACGCAATCGGCCGCGGCCGGTCGGTCAATCGCTGCAACGTCCAGATGATCGCGGCAAAGATCAGCAGCGCCAGCACCAGATGCGTGGCCAGACGATATTGCGAGACCTCGACCCGCTGCGACAGCCCCGAAGCCACCATCCACCAGCCGACCGCGCCCTGCAGCGCGCCGAGGCCGAAAATCAGCCACAGCCGCCGCTTCAGCTCGGAGCCCATGACACCGCGCCAGAGGAAAAACAGGAACGGCAGCAGGTAAACCGCGCCGATGACGCGACCGAGCAACCGGTGGCTCCATTCCCACCAGAAGATGGTCTTGAATTCGGAAAGACTCATGCCGGCGTTGAGTTCGCGATATTGCGGGATTGCCTTGTAGCCCTCGAACGCCTGCGCCCATTGCGCGTCGTTGAGCGGCGGCAGCGTGCCGGTGACCGGCTTCCACTCGACGATCGACAGCCCGGATTCCGTCAGCCGCGTGGCGCCGCCGACCAGCACCATGATCGCGATCAGGACCGCGACCGAAATCAGCCACCATCGGACGGCGCGCGTTCTCGGGAGTTGCTGTGCGGGATTACCGGTGGTCATCAGAGCTGCCTTTGGCGCCTGTTTCGGGACCTGTCCGAAGCGTGCTTGATTGAATTTCCGTGCCCCTTATAGTCCGCCCCTTCCTGCGCGCAAGCCGCGTAAACCCGTAACGAGCTCCCCATATCCGCCATGACGATACGCACCCGCAAACTGTTCGGAACTATTTTTCTGCTGGTGCTGGTCGTGGTGTGGTCGCTGCTGGGAATGACGATCGCGCAGACGCCGTGGCTGGCCAATTCCGGCCTGCTGCAGGCGATTTTTTACGTCGTCGCTGGCCTCGGCTGGGTATTGCCGGCGATGCCGATCGTGAGCTGGATGTCGCGGCCTGATCGCAAAGTCTAAGTCAGGCCGCCTAAGCGAGGTTGTCCCTGGTCGGCGCGACCGGCGGGAACATCATTCCGGACAGGATCACACGCATGATGCGCAGCGAGCGGAGACGTCCGTCCCATGCGACACGCGGCAGTGCGTGGAGATTGGTGTATCCCTTGGTCTCGACGACCCCCGGAATGGCCGATACTGCGCTGGCAAAGCCGGCCTCCTGGACCATCTCCAGATGCTGCCGGCGCCAGGAGGCGCGATCGCCGAACGGATAGGCGAAATGCCTGACATCGCGGCGAAAGGCCGTCTCCGCCACCGCCTTGCCCATCGCGATTTCGCGCCTGGCGTCGGCTTCCTTCAGGTTCGACAGCACGGGATAGTTCACCGTCGCGCTGCCGATCGTCACCAGCGGATCGGCAGCCAACCGTGCCAGATCGTCCCAGTCCATCGACGCACTGCGCGACAGCGCTGCGAGATCGATCGAGTAGCGCTTGCAGAGATCGTTGATGGCGAAGGAAAGATCCGGCGGCGGCAGCGTCCGCAGCCAGCTTGCGAGAAATACGAACGCATCATGCTTGTCCGACGTCTGTCGCGTCGCGAAGTGCCGCTCCTTGCGGTCGATCACCAGGCTGATGCGGCTTTCACGCGCGATCATCTCCTCCAGCGCCAGCCACCACATTTCGCCGAGCCCGTCGGGAAACGCGGTCGGCAGATAGACGGCAAAGGGAACGCCGTGTTTTGCCAGCACCGGATACGCCGCCGTAATGACGTCCTTGTAGCCGCCGTCGAACGTCAGGCAGACGAACGGCCTCGGCTTCGGCAGCGTCACCGCCCGCTTGCACACTTCGTCGATGGTCACCAGGTCGAACTTCCAGCGCTTCAGCGCCCGGATCGTGCGGTCGAGAAATTGCGGGGTGATTTCGCCGGCGCGATGCGGCTGAAACCCGAGCGACCGGCGCGGGCGCACGCGCTCGAACCGCAGAATGACGCCGGCGCCGCCGGTCTGCCGCTGCTTCAGCCGCGCGTAACCGCTGAAATAAGCGAGCTCCATCCGGGCCCGCTGCAATATCCCTGTATCCGACCCCAATGTCCGTCCCCAACCGCGGCCAAGCGCGCCCCGCCGCGCCCGCATTGTTATTACTCTTTGTTGACATTTCCCTGCGAAGGTCGGCCAAAGCCTCAATTGTAAACAATTTATAACACGGGTTCCGCGATGACCATGGCTGCCGCGATTGACAACGGTACGGCGGAAACCGGTGCGTGGACGAAATCCGGCCGCATCGCCAGCATCGACATCGTTCACGACCTCGCCTCTGCTGAAGCCGTCTGGCGCGGACTGGAAAACGAGCAAACCTCCTACACCCCCTACCAGCGCTTCGGCTTCGTTGCCGCGTGGCAGCGCCAGGTCGGCGAACGCGAAGGCCTCGCGCCGTTCATCGTCATCGGCTACGACGCCGAACGTCGCCCGCTGATGCTGTTGCCGCTGGCGCTTCGCCACGCCTATGGCGCGCGCTGCGCCGGCTTCATGGGCGGCAAGCATTCGACCTTCAACATGGCAATGTGGGACCGCGATTTTGCCGCGACCGCAACCCAAGCCGACCTCGAAGGGCTGATCGCGGGCGTCGCGCAGCGTTCGGAGGCCGACGTGTTCGCGCTGCACCAGCAACCGCTGCGCTGGCGCGACCTGCCCAACCCGCTGGCGCTGTTGCCGCATCAACCATCGGCCAATGACTGCCCGTTGTTGAAGATGGAGCCGGGTGCGGCTCCGGCAACATTGGTCAGCAACTCGTTCCGCCGCCGCCTGAAGGGCAAGGAGCGCAAGCTGCAGGCCCTGCCCGGCTACCGCTATCATGTCGCCTCCACCGAGGCCGACGTCATCCGCGTGCTCGACTGGTTCTTCCGCGTCAAGCCGCAGCGGATGGCCGAACAGAAACTGCCCAACGTCTTTGCCGATCCCGGCATCGAGGATTTCATCCGCAAGGCGTGCACGACGCAGCTTCCGAACGGCGGCTATGTGATCGATATTCACGCGCTGGAATGCGACGAGGAAGTGATCGCGATCTTTGCCGGCGTCGCCGATGGTCATCGCTATTCGATGATGTTCAATACCTACACGATGTCGGCAAACTCGAAATACAGCCCCGGCCTGATCCTGATGCGCGAGATCATCGACCACTATGCCGGACAGGATTATCGCGCCCTCGACCTCGGAATCGGGTCCGACGATTACAAGCGGCTGTTCTGCAAGGACGACGAATCGATCTTCGACAGCTTCATTGCGCTGAGCCAGCGCGGCAAGATCGCCGCCGGCGTGATGTCGGGCCTCAACCGGACCAAGCGTCTGGTGAAGCACAATCCGGCGCTGCTCGAAATGGCGCAGAAGCTGCGCAACGCGTTCAGCTGAGACTTTCTGAAAGTTGTAGGGTGGGCAAAGGCGCTCTTGCGCCGTGCCCTCCGTTTTTCGTTGCCGACTAGATGGTGGGCACGCTTCGCTTTGCCCACCCTTGCTGCAAAGCAAGCTCGCTTACGCCGCCACCACGCGCGGGCTGGATTCGATCGTATCCGACGACGGATACGGCTGGCTCAGCATCGTCACCTCGGCGAAGCCGACGGCACGGTACTGGTTGCACAGCGCGGTGCGGGCGGCCGGCGCCATCGAAGCATCCGGCACCACCACTGCGCAGGCCTGCGACGTCAAGAGATCAGCCGGCAGATCCGAACCGGTGCCGACATCCAGCAGCACGTGATCGTAAACCCGCAACAGCGCATCGATCGTCAAGGTCAGCCGCGGCGACAGAAGCTGGGCACGGTCGAAGCCCGGTCGACCGGCGCTGACCAGATGGGCGCGAGACGAGCGATCCTTGGTGATCATCTGCGCAAACGAAGCCTGGCCCTGCATGACCTCGGCAAGCCCGGGCGCGGACGGATCGACCGACGCCGAAGCAATCGTCGGCGCGGTGCCCGCGAGATCGACGACGACGACCTTTGCCTTCCGTGCCATCAGCCGCGCCAGCGTCAGCGTGGTCAGCGTGATGCTCTCGTCCGGCGCCGTGCCGAGCACGGTCACCTTGCGCGCCGAGCCTGCCTTGCCGGCGAGGTCGTCGGCCAGCCGCTCGATTTCGCCGCTCGTCGCCGCGGCCTCCGTGCGGGGGGCATCCGCACGGGGCGCGACCGGCGGCGGCGCAGGAGGTTCTGAGACGTCGACCGGTGAATCCGGAGCGAGCGAAGGCGCACGGATGGCGACCGGCCACGCAGCAATCGCCGCAGAGGCCCGCGGCGCAGTCATGCGCAGCAGTTCGCCGGTGACGATCGCGCCGCTGGTGAGTAGCAGGGTCGCCAGCGTCGTGATCAGCACGATCGGCAGTTTCTTCGGATAGGCCGGGATGTTGGAAACCGTGGCGCGGGAAATGATGCGGCCGTCGGCCGGCGCCGCCTCGATGTTCTCGCGCGTGGTCGCTTCGCGGTACTTGGCGAGATAGGATTCGAGCAAATCGCGCTGCGCCTTGGCTTCACGCTCGAGCGCGCGGAGCTGCACGTCCTGGCCATTGTTCGAGGACGCCTGCTTTTTGGACTGCTCGAGGCTTGCGATCAGGCCGTCGACCCGGCCGCCGGCAACGCGGGCGTCATTGTCGAGAGAGCGCGACACCTTGCTGGCCTCGTCGCGCAATTGCTTGTCGAGATCGCCGAGTTGGGCCTTCAATTCCTTGATGCGCGGATGCTGGTCGAGCAGCGTCGAGGACTGTTCGGCAAGCTGGGCGCGCAGCGTCACCCGCTGTTCGGACAACCGGCGGATCAATTCGGAATTGAGCACTTCGGAAGCCTCGATCGGCTTGCCGCTCTGCAGCATTTCCTTGATCAGCCGCGCCTTGGACTCGGCATCCGACTTCAGCGCACGGGCGTTGTTCAACTGCGTGTTGATCTCGCCCATCTGCTGATTGGACAGCGTGGTGTTGTTGGTGCCGATGAACAGGCTCGACTTCGAACGGAAATCCTCGACGCGCGATTCGGCCTCGGCCACCTTCTTGCGCAGGTTGTCGATTTCGCCCGACAGCCACTGCCCGGCAGACTTGGCCTGCTCCTGCCGCGCATTCTGCTGCAGCGCCAGATAGCCTTCGGCAATCGAAGTGGCGACGCGCGCGGCGAGTTCCGGGTCGCGAGACTGGAATTCGACGACGATGACGCGGGACTTGTCGACCGCATAAGCGGTGAAGCGCTCGTAATAGGCGTCGAGCACCCGCTCCTCCGGGCTCATCGACAGCGGGTCGCGGCCGATTCCGAACAGCGCCAGCACCGACTTCAGCGGCGAAAAACCCTGCAGCACCGGATCGAATTCCGGGCGCTCGGCGAGCTTGTTCTTGCGGATGACCTCACGGGCCAGATCGCGCGACTGCAGCAACTGGACCTGGCTGGTCACGGCCTCGGCGTCGAGACCGCCGCGCTGGTCGTCGTTGCGCTCGCCGTTCGGCCGCAGGAATACATTCTCGCGGCCATCGACCAGGATACGGGCTTCGGACTTGTAGCGCGGGGTGATCATGTTGACGGCCGATATCGACAGGATCGCCGCCAGCACGGTCGGGACGATGATCCAGCCCCGCTTGCGGTTCAGCGCCTGGCCGAGCGCATGCAGATCGAGATCGCCGGTCTCGGAGGCGGCGGCCGCCATGGAGGCAACAGGTGCGGACACAACAGGTGCAGGTCTGGAGACCGCCCGCTGCACCGCCGCCTTGTCCTTAGCTCCACGCCAAAACGCTAAACGCATCGCACACTCCCGCGAACGCAACTGCTCAACTGAACGGGGTCGATTACACTCCATTAAGGTTGCCGCCGGGTTAATCCGCCCGTTTGCGGGTGAGATAGGGGCTGGCCGCGGGCCTCCGGTCATGTTTTGTTAACCATGGACGCCCTTAATCGGGCTGAGCATTTTTCAGGATTCTCCCGATGCGCGGCGCGCTTGCCCAAAAACCCTGCCCGGTTGCTGCGCCCGTCCGCCCGGGCCGCTGGCGCTGATCATGGCTGTTGTCGAAGGCCAGCCGCTCCGTATCCTGCACGCCACCCGCGCGCCCGTGGGCGGGATTTTTCGTCACATCCTGGATCTGGCGAACGGCCAGGCGGATCGCGGTCATCATGTCGGCATTATCGCCGACAGCCTGACCGGCGGCGAACGCGCCGACCAGGCGTTCGCGGAAATCGCCCCTCGCCTCAAGCTCGGCGTTCATCGCCTGCCGATACGCCGCGAACCGCTGCCGACCGATTTTCTGGTATGGGCCCGATTCCAGCGAATGATCCGGAAACTGAAGCCGGATGTCCTGCACGGCCACGGCGCCAAGGCCGGCACATTCATTCGCGTCAAGACCGGCTCGAGCCATACGATAAGGGTCTACACTCCGCATGGCGGCTCGCTGCATTTCCCACTGTCGACGCTGAAGGGGAACCTTTTCGCCCGGATCGAACGCGCGCTGATGGACAAGACCGACCTGTTCCTGTTCGAAAGCGCCTTCGCGCGTGACACCTATCAGCGCACCATCGGCACCCCGAAGGGGCTGGTGCGCTGCGTCTTCAACGGCGTCACTGCCAACGAGTTCGATGCGGTCGTCAAAGCTGACGACGCCACCGACGTGGTCTATGTCGGAGAGTTCCGGGAAATCAAGGGCGCCGACCTATTGATCGATGCGGTCGCGCGGCTGCGCGCGGACGGCCGGCCGGTGACACTGACGCTGGCCGGCGACGGCGAGGAAACAGCCAATCTGAAGGCACAGGTCGAGCGGCTCGGTCTCACCGAGGCCGTCCGCTTCATCGGTCACGTCAAGGCCCGCTACGGCTTCTCCAAGGGCTCGCTGCTGGTGGTCCCCTCCCGCGGCGATTCCATGCCCTATGTCGTGATCGAGGCCGCCGCCGCCGGCATTCCGATGGTCGCCGCCAATGTCGGCGGCATCCCCGAAATCTTCGGTCCCGATCACGCCGACGCGCTGTTTGCACCCGGCCTTGCTTCGGCGATGGCCGACGCGATCGAGGGCGCGCTCGATGATCTCGACGCCGCGCAGGCGCGCGCCAGATCGCTGCGCGAACGCATCTTCCTGCACTTCTCGCAGAAAGCGATGGTCGAAGGCGTGCTGGCCGGTTACCGCGACGCGTTTGCCAACCGTTAACCGTACGTTACCGACGTAACTGTTTCTTCCGATTTGTCCCGTATGCCCGTGTGTGGGGAATTCCGCATCGGCAGGCGCGTTCCTATCTGCCTGCCTAAGAACGGACGTGGACCAGTGGAACCGATTAACGCTCGCTCGATGATCAATGCCGCGGCCACGGCCGCGATGGACAGCACCGCCGATCGCCCGCCGGTCGAACGGCGCCGCAGGCTGACGCCGGCCGCCCTTGCGGTCACCAATCAGAAGGTCGGTCGCGCCTACTCACCGATCGTGATTTCCGGCGCCGTGCGCGTCGTCGATTTCGTCATGCTGAGCCTGATCGGCCTGTCACTCTATTTCGGCTACGTGGTCCGCCTCGATACCTTCCACTGGGAATACGCCGCCGCGATCCTCGCGATGACGGCAACAGCCGTGATCTGCTTCCAGGCCGCCGACATCTACGACATCGACGTTTTCCGCGGCCAGCTCCGGCAGATGACCCGGATGGTTTCGTCCTGGGCATTCGTATTTCTGCTGTTCATCGGCGTTTCCTTCCTGGTCAAGCTCGGCAGCGAAATTTCGCGGCTCTGGCTGACGACATTCTTCTTCATCGGCCTCGCCGCGCTGGTGACCGAGCGCCTGATCCTGCGCTCGCTGGTGCGCGACTGGGCGCGCCAGGGCCGGCTCGATCGCCGCACCATCGTGGTGGGCGCCGACCAGAACGGCGAAACACTCGTCAAGGCGCTCAAGCTTCAGGACGATTCCGACATCTGCATGCTCGGCGTGTTCGATGATCGCAATGACGACCGCGCCATGGATACCTGCGGCGGCAGCCCGAAACTCGGCAAGGTCGATGACATCGTCGAATTCGCCCGCCGCACCCGCGTCGATCTGGTGCTGTTCGCGCTGCCGATTTCCGCCGAGACGCGCATTCTGGAGATGCTGAAGAAGCTGTGGGTGCTACCGGTCGATATCCGCCTGTCGGCCCACACCAACAAGCTGCGATTCCGTCCCCGCTCCTATTCCTATCTCGGCGAGGTGCCGACGCTCGACGTGTTCGAAGCGCCGATCACCGACTGGGATCTGGTGATGAAGTGGTTGTTCGACCACGTCGTCGGATTCCTGATCCTGCTCGCGGCGCTGCCCGTGATGGGTCTGGTCGCGCTTGCGATCAAGCTCGACAGTCCGGGGCCGGTGCTGTTCCGCCAGAAGCGGTTCGGCTTCAACAACGAGCGCATCGACGTATTCAAGTTCCGCTCGCTCTATCACCATCAGGCCGATCCGACCGCCTCCAAGGTCGTGACCAAGGACGATCCGCGCGTCACCCGCGTCGGGCGCTTCATTCGCAAGACCAGCCTCGACGAATTGCCGCAGCTCTTCAACGTGGTGTTCAAGAGCAACCTGTCGCTGGTCGGCCCGCGCCCGCACGCCGTGCAGGGAAAATTGCAGAGCCGGCTGTTCGACGAGGCCGTCGACGGCTATTTCGCCCGCCATCGCGTCAAGCCCGGCATCACCGGCTGGGCGCAGATCAACGGCTGGCGCGGTGAAGTCGATACCGAAGAGAAGATCCAGAAGCGCGTCGAGTTCGACCTCTATTACATCGAGAACTGGTCAGTGCTGTTCGATCTCTTCATTCTGCTCAAGACGCCGATCGCGCTGATGACGAAGAACGAGAACGCGTACTAACCGTCATTGCGAGCGAAGCGAAGCAATCCATTCTAGCGACGAAGAAGGCCTGGATTGCTTCGTCGCTTCGCTCCCTTGCACAAACGCTTCGCGTTTGTTGCAGGCAATGACGAACGTGTTGAACCTGTGAGTAGCGTTGCGTGAGTATGTGATGGCGTATGCGGCGACAGCCGGAGGAGGCTCCCTACCCGTTGTGACGGCGGCACCCGGCGTGCTCGCGCTTCAGCGCGCACTGGTGTGGCTGGTCGGCGCCTGCGGCGCCATCGTCTTCATCGAACCGAGCCCCTATGAGCTCGCCACGCTCACCGCTTCGGTGCTGTTCTTCGCCACCGGCTTGCGGATGCGGCTGGTGTTCATCCCGCTGCTGCTTACGCTAATTCTGCTCAATGTCGGCTACACCATTGGCGCCATTCCCTTCCTCGACAAAAGCGAGGTGGTGAACTGGATCGCGACGTCCTGGTACATGGCCATCACCGTGATCTTCTTCGCGATGGTGCTTTCCGAGGATACCGAAGCCCGGCTCAACATGCTCCGGCGCGGCCTGGTGGTCGGCGCGATGATCGCCTCGCTGGCGGCGCTTGGCGGCTATTTCAACCTCGTGCCCGGCGGGCACGACCTGCTGACGCTGTATGAGCGCGCCCGCGGCACCTTCAAGGATCCCAACGTGCTCGGCGCGTTCCTGATCCTGCCGGCGCTGTTCTGCCTGCAAAGCGTCGTCTCGGACAAGCTGGGCAAGTCGTTTCGCAACACCATCGCCTTCGGCATCATGTCGCTGGCGATCCTGCTGGCATTTTCCCGCGCCGCCTGGGGCGGCCTGGTCCTCACGTCGGGCTTCATGCTGGCGTTGATGGTCGTGACCAGCCGCTCCCAGACGCAACGCTCGCGCATCATCATCATGGCGCTGGTCGCCGTGGTCCTGGCGGTGGCGCTGCTCGCGGTGCTGCTATCGATCGATTCGATCGCCGACATGTTCAAGCAGCGCGCAAGCTTCGACCAGAGCTATGACGAAGGCCGCTTTGGTCGGTTCGGCCGCCATATCCTCGGCGCCGACATGGCGCTCGACCTGCCGTTCGGCATCGGGCCGCTGCAATTCCACAACTACTTCCCCGAAGACACCCACAACTCCTACCTGAACGCCTTCATGTCCGGCGGGTGGATCTCCGGCATCTGCTATCCGGCGCTGGTGTTCGTCACGGCCCTGACAGGCTTCCGCTACGTCTTCACGCCTGTGCCCTGGCAGCGGACGTTTCTCGCGATCTTCTCGGCCTATCTCGGCACCGTCGGCGAGAGCTTCATCATCGATACCGACCACTGGCGGCACTTCTGGATGATGCTGGGCGCGATGTGGGGCATGTACGTTGCCGCCGAGCGCTGGAAGGCGACCAACGCCGTGACATCAGCGCGGGCTTCCTAGCCCCGCTTGCCCTTGTACGCTTGTGATCGGCGCGCGGCAGCTTAACTGCCACCGCATCGGTGTGGTGGTGCAATCGCCGTCGCTACTTCTCGACCGCAAACGTCAGCCCGGCATGGTCGACCAGGCGCTTAATCAACTTGTGGCCCATCGCCGCCCCCGGCGTCCAGAAACCGGCGGGAACATCAGGCGTGTCGCGCAACAGGCAGATCGCGCATTCGGAGATCATCTTCGAAGTCGAACCATAGCCGGGGTCGCGGTCGCCCTTCACCGCCGCACGCACCTGACGACCATCGGGCGCATTCGCGATGTACAGCAGGTCATAACCGCCGTTCTCACGCTCTTCCTTCGAGGGTCCCTCGCCGGGCTTCGGCGCATCGGGGCCGGTCTTTCCGGTGTTGGCGGCCATCACCTTTTTGGCGTTGGCCTCGCCTCTTTCACCCGGACCGGTCAGCACCATTTCGTCGTAGACGAAATCCTTGCCGTACGGAAAGCCCATCAGCATGTTGGAGCGATGGACGTTGCGGGTATTGATCAGCGCCATCATGAACGGCGCGGCCCATGATTGCAGGTCTTCCTCGAGGAACGGCTTGCTGCCCGAGGGCTGCTTCGGACCTTCGAATCCCGGGGTCAACGCAAATGGACTTTTCAAAAGCGCAACCAGGCTGAGGTCCTTGGCGACCGCATCGAAGGTCGCCTTGGCGCTCGCGGCAGTACCGCCGGACAGCGTGCCGCGCATGTCGCGCACGCGGCCCCTGACGCGCGTTGCCGGCGCGCCGAACACCCGCTTGGCTTCCTCCTGCACGAACAAGGCGCCGAGTTCGAACGGGACCGAGTCGAAACCACAGGAAAATACGATGCGCGCGCCACTGGCCCTGGCGGCAGCCTCATGCTTGTCGATCATCTGCCGCATCCACAGCGGCTCGCCGCAGAGGTCGAAATAATCGACCCCGGCCTCGACGCAGGCCGCCAGCACGACGTTGCCGTAGAACTGATACGGACCAACGGTGGTGATCACGGCCCTGGTCTGCGCCACCATTGCCTTGAGTGACGCCGGATCGCTGGCATCAGCCACGATCAGCGGCGTATCGGCCGGCGCGCCGATCGCGTCGCGGACGGTCGCAAGCTTGTCCTTGCTGCGCCCGGCCATCGCCCATTTCAGGTTGGCGTCGCTCTTGTAGGCCGCGGCCAGATATTCGGCGACGAGCTGACCAGTGAAGCCGGTGGCGCCATAAACGACGATGTCGAATTTCGACGAAGACATACTTCAATTCCTTCAGGAGTTACTTCTTCGCGTAAGACACACCCATGCCGGCACGGACGTCGGCCTGAATACCATAAGGCGCAATCGGATAGCGCAGGCCGTTCTTGGCGAGCTGCTTCATGCCGACGATGGCCTTGGCGAGATCCGCTGGCTTCAACGCCATCAGCATCTCCTCATCCGGCACACCGCCGTAGCGGCGTTCGGCGAAACAGGGTAGCGACAGCGAGGGCTCGCCGGTCTTCAGCGCCCTGCCCCAGGAATCCGCGCAGGCGGTCTCGCCGACCACGCCCCATTCGAACTTCTTGTAGCCGGTATATTGCAGCCCGTTGATCAGGATGATCATCTGGCCGGGCGTCGCATAGACCAGGCAAATATCCGGCGGATCGAGCCGGCCGCTGGTGAGCGGGCTCACCGCCATGGCCTGATAGCGGCCGAACGGCACCACATCGAGCGCCTCCTGGCGCTTGCGCGCGTCCTCGGCGGTGCCGTGCCAGACCCCGACGTAATTTGTGCCCGCGAGCCATTTGTCGTCCTGCGGCGCCAGACCAATCACGGCGCGGCACTGTGCACCGACGAGATCATCGCCGGTGATGCCGACGGTCCAGCCCAGTCGAGAAGCCATGCTGACGATCTGGTCGGTGGTATGCACCGCCGATGGCCGCCGGATTTTCGGGATCGACGTCATCTCCTCGACGGTCGCGAACATCTTGATGCCGATCACGGTGGTCTTCAGCCGCAGCAGGCTGTTGAGATCGGCGACCATGGCGGCCAGATCAGGCGCGTCCGGCGGCGATTGCTGTTGCATGACGTATTCTCCCAATCCGCGCTGAACGCGCTTGTCGCAGTTAGATGCTTTTAGTTCGGGACGGGTGCGGGAAGCAACTCGTCGATCTTGCCGGTGGCCCGGTAGGCGATCAGCCCCATCCATTCGCGTATGGCGGCGTCAGTTCGCCACAATCCCTGCAGCGCCTGGTTTGAAAACGTGAACAGGTCATCACGCCCGCCGACCCGCCAGTCGACCGGATAGGCCTCGACCGGAAATCCCGCCTTTCGGAACAGACCGATCGATCGCGGCATGTGGAACGCCGATGTCACCAGCAACCAGCGTTCGCCGGGCTTGGGAGCGACCAGTGCTTTCGAGAACTCCGCATTTTCAAAGGTGTTGCGCGAACGTCGTTCCATGGTCAGGCGCGACTTGTTGATACCGAGACTTTCGAACACGGCGCCGGCAAAATCGGCTTCCCTGGCATCGTTCGACAGCAGATTGGCGCTGCCGCCCGAGAACACGACGCGCGCATTCGGATAACGAAGCGCCAGCGCTGCGGCGGCAATCATGCGGTCGGGCGCGCTGCGTGTCACAGGCGTGCCGTGCGCGACGGAAAGTTCGGCCTCGATCGACGCGCCGAGCACGATGATGCCATCCGGCGCGCCCCGCGCAGGATCCCATTGCGGGAAACGCGATTCCAGCGGATAGAGCATCACGTTGCCGAGCGGCGACAACCCGCAGATCACCAGCAGCAGCACCGAAATCATGACCAGCTTGCGGCCCAGCAACGCAAAGCGCGTCAGCATCAGGACCGCTCCGACGAAACCGATGCCGATCAGGAAATTGGTCGGCAACAGCAGGAAGCCGATCGTCTTGGAGAGCACAAAAAACAAGGGAAGCCTCTGAGAATGTCTGGTACAGCGTCATACGACGTCGTCGCTGCAACCTAAAGCCTCCTCATGACACATCATCACCTGCATTCCAGTCCCGAAACCTGCCACTGGGGCTACTTCGACGCAAAATTGAAGCCGGTGCTGACGATTGCCAGCGGCGACGAAGTCACCGTCGATACCATCAGCGGCGGCCCCGAGGTGGTGCCGGACAAGAGCCGGTTTCACATTCCGCCCGAACTCGGCGAAGTTCATGCCAAATGCGAGCGGCAGCTCCAGGGCCATATCCTGACCGGCCCGATTGCGGTCGAAGGCGCCGTGCCCGGGGACGTGCTGGAAGTCGAGATTCTCGACGTTCAGCTTCGGCAGGACTGGGGCTGGAATCTGATCCGTCCGCTGTCGGGCACCCTGCCCGACGATTTCCACGAAACCCGAATTCTCAACATCCCGCTCGACCGTGAAAAAATGGTCGGCCGCATGCCGTGGGGGCTCGACCTGCCGCTTAAGCCGTTCTTCGGCGTGATGGGTGTGGCACCGCCGCCGGGCTGGGGTCGCATCACCTCGCTGGTCCCGCGCGCGATGGGCGGCAATTTGGACAATAAAGAGCTCGGCGCCGGCGCCAAACTGTATCTGCCGGTGTTCATGCCGGGCGCGCTGTTCTCCTGCGGCGACGGCCATGGCGTGCAGGGCGACGGCGAAGTCTGCGTCACCGCAATCGAGACCGCGCTGCAAGGACGCTTCCGGCTGACGCTGCGCAAGGATCTGCGGCTGGACTATCCCCGCGCCGAGACGGCGACGCATTACCTGACGATGGCAATGGATCCCGATCTCGATCAATGCGTGGTGCGCGCGCTGCGCGACATGATCGTGCTGCTCGGCGAAAAGCGCAACCTGTCGCGCGAAGACGCCTACATGCTGTGCAGCCTCGCCGCCGACTTGCGCGTGACGCAGACCGTCAACGGCTCCAAGGGCATCCACTGCATGATCGCGAAGACGGTCGTGCACGGATAAGCCGGCTCTTGTGCTGCCCGACCGGCGCTCGATACAATCAGCCTGCCCAACGAACAAGAAAACCGGGGAAGAACGATGCTCAAGGACAGGTTGTCGCCGGCCGACGAGGCCGCGCGCGAAAAGGAGATGCGGGAGCAGCTTACGGAGTGCCCGCGCATTCTCGATCTGGTGGCACGCGGACCGCTCGCCGATCCCGCAGCGGACGCCGTGGTCTACCTGCGCAGCCCGCTCGACCCGAACCCTGTCGTCGTCTCCAACGATCACCTGATGGGCTGCATCAAGGCAGCCGAGAACTTCTTCCGCGCGCAAGGCATCGGCAAGGACGATGCGGTTGCGGTTCTGCTGCCGATCTGCCCGGCGGCGATCGCCGCGATCTGGGGCGCCGCCGCCTGCGGCATCGCCGAGCCGCTCAACCTGCTGTTCACGCGCGAGGCGATCATCGCCCAGCTCAACGCCGTCAAGGCAAAGCTGCTGCTGGCGCCGCCACCGGGCATGCCGGGCGGGCTTTATGAAAAGATCGAAGGCCTGCAGCGAGACGTCCCCTCGCTCAAGCGCATCGTGATCGCGCCGCTCGACGGCACGATTGCGTTCGATGGTGAAATTCTGAAACCCGATCCGGCCTGGCGCGAGGATTACGGCAAATCCACCGATACATCGGAGCCCGACCGGGTGGCGGTGATGCTGCCGACCGGCGGCACCACCGGGCATCCCAAGGTGGCACGGCTGACAAACCGTTCGATGGTCGCCTCCTCGGTTTCGTCGCGGATGGCGCTGGATTACCGCAAGGGCGACCGCGGCATGATCTCGCTGCCGCTGTTCCATGTCGGCGGCCTGTTCGTCGGCGTCGGCGCCGCCCTCTCGGCCGGCACCACCATTGTGATTCCCGGTCCCGCGGGCGCCCGCGATCCGGCGTTGATCACAAATTTCTGGCACATCGTCGAAAAGTATCGCCTGACCCATGCCGGCAACGTGCCGACCACGCTCGGCGCGCTGGCAGACATTCCCGTCGGCCAATGCGATATCTCCCGCCTGCGGGTGACGCCAACTGGCGCCTCGATCTGCCCGCCGGAAATCGAGCGGCGTTATCTCGCGACCTGGGGCGGACAGTGCCTGCAGCAGGTCTACGGCATGACCGAACTGGCCGGCGGCATCACCCACGACTTCGTCGGCCTGAAGCCGAGGCCGGAAAGCGTCGGCACCAAAAATCCGCTGGTCGAACTCGCGATCCTCGTCGGCGGCCAACTGCACACCGGCCCGTGGCCGTCGCCGGTCGGTGAGTTGGTGACGCGCGGGCCGCAGGTATTTCCGGGCTATGTCGACAGCAAGCAGACGCAGGACGCTTTCCATGACGGCTGGCTGCGCACCGGCGACATCTGCCGCATCGACGCCGACGGCTTCGTCTACATCATGGGCCGCGCCAAGGACGTCATCATCCGCGGCGGCCACAACATCGACCCGCGCGCGATCGAGGATGCCGCGCTCGGATTCCCCGGCGTGGCGCTGGCCGCGGCCGTGGGACGTCCCGACGCCTATGCCGGCGAAGTCCCCATGCTGTTCGTCTCGACCCAGCCCGGTGTCCAGATCGATCCGCAGGCGCTCTCTGCTTTCGTGCTGGAAAAAATTCTCGAACCACCGGCGCGGCCGCGCGCGGTCTCGGTCATCCCGGAAATGCCGGTGACGCCGATCGGAAAGATATTCAAGCCGAAACTACGCGAGATCGCGGCCGGCGAAGCCGCGCGCGAACTGCTGGCGACAGAAGGTTTGAAAGACGTCAGCGTCGAGGCGATCACCGATCCCTCGCGCGGTCTGTTCCTGCGTCTCAAGGCGCCATCGGACAAAGCGGTGACCGCGCAACGACTGCTGCAGAAGTTTCCGGTGAAGATCGAGCTGGAATCCTAACTCACATCGCCGAATGCAGCGCGAGCTTGGCGTGGAACGAGACGCTGGTCTTGCCGACCAGCGCGGTGCCCTCGACTTCGGCGCGGTCATCGGTGTAGCTACCGGTAAAGCCGCAGGTGACTTCGCGCCCGCCAAACAACGGCCGGACACCAACGGATTTGGTGTGCTCGTTGGTGATCAGTTCGCCGCGCCACTTGCCGTGACCGGCGGTGTAAGTGCCGGTGTAATAAAAATGCGAGTCGCCGCC
>Ga0209023_10002106_pt1 | contig 25604 bp, 22 predicted proteins | sample LakOneMetagenome_FD_187468 | JGI IMG/M metagenome (GOLD analysis project Ga0209023, IMG submission 187468) | Freshwater and sediment microbial communities from Lake Erie, Canada (SPAdes) (version 2) | ecosystem: Environmental > Aquatic > Freshwater > Lentic | place: Lake Erie, Canada... | reverse complement strand
AATGCCATCTACGCCTGTCCGAAACCCGTCATCGCACGCGTGCATGGCAACGCCTTCGGTGGTGGCGTTGGCGTTGTCGCGGCGGCGGATATTGCGATAGGTGTAGCCGACGTGCAATTTTCATTGTCGGAGGTGAAATTAGGCATCATTCCGGCGGTGATCAGTCCATATGTGATCGAAGCTATCGGTGCACGCTACGCCCATCGCTACTTCATTTCGGCTGAGCGGTTCTCGGGCGCCGAAGCGTTTCGTATCGGACTGCTGCACGATTTGACTTCGTCCGAAGACGCAATGGATGAGCAGATTGCAGCGCTTTGCACCGCATTGCTCGCCAACGGTCCGAAGGCCATCGAATCAGCCAAAAATCTTATTCAGGCCGTCTCGCAAAAGTCCATTGATGATGAGTTGATGGAGGACACCATCGAGCGCATCGCGCAGATTCGTTCAACCCCGGAAGCGAAGGAAGGCATCACTGCGTTCCTCGAAAAACGCAGGCCGAACTGGGTGAAGGGGTAGCGCGGTGTTCACAAAAATCCTTATCGCCAATCGCGGAGAGATAGCCGTCCGCGTCGCGCGCACAGCTCGCCGCATGGGCATCCAGACCGTCGCCGTATTCTCGGACGCAGATCGCGATGCGATGCATGTTGCTGCGTGCGATGAGGCGCACTACATCGGCGGCTCAGCCCCCCGGGATTCTTACCTGCGCGGCGACAAGGTGCTCGACATTGCGAAGCGCACCTGCGCACAGGCGATTCACCCGGGTTATGGCTTTCTGTCCGAAAACGAGGCATTCGCGCAGCAATGTGCCGACGCGGGTATCGTGTTTATCGGCCCGCCGCCTGCCGCGATCGAGGCGATGGGCCTCAAGGCCGAATCAAAGCGACTGATGGAACGAGCGAATGTTCCGCTGGTTCCAGGCTATCACGGCACGGATCAGAGCGAAGCGCTGCTGATTGCAGAAGCAAAACGCATCGGCTTTCCGGTACTGATCAAGGCGAGCGCGGGCGGCGGCGGCAAGGGCATGAAAGTCGCCGAATCCGAAGCTGACTTCCTGCAGGCGCTGGCCTCGGCCAAGCGCGAGGCGAAGAACTCTTTCGGCGACGACAACGTGCTGATCGAGCGCTATCTGCAGCGCCCCCGTCATATCGAGATCCAGGTGTTTGCCGATGAACTCGGTCATTGTGTATATCTGTTTGAGCGTGATTGTTCGTTGCAGCGTCGACACCAGAAAGTCATGGAAGAAGCGCCAGCGCCCGGCATGACCGAAGCACGTCGCCGCCAGATGGGAGAGGCCGCAGTCGCTGCCGCGAAAGCAGTTGGCTATGTCGGCGCGGGCACCGTGGAATTCATCGCTGAACATGACTTCACGACATCGGGCCGCTTCTATTTCATGGAGATGAATACACGACTGCAGGTTGAGCACCCGGTCACCGAGATGATCACCGGGCTCGACCTCGTCGAATGGCAGTTGCGTGTCGCCTCGGGTGAGCGCTTGCCCAAACTGCAGGACGAACTGCATATCAACGGTCACGCATTTGAGGCGCGCGTTTACGCCGAGAACCCGCGTAACCAGTTTTTGCCTGCGACCGGACCGATCAGTCTGCTGCGCACGCCTACGGTGAGCACGGACCTGCGCATCGATACTGGTGTACGCGAGGGCGATGTAATCACGCCGAACTACGATCCGATGATCGCAAAGCTCATCGTGCATGGTGAAAACCGTGAGCAGGCGCTGCAACGTCTGGCGCTGGCGCTGGATGAATACGCCGTCGTGGGTTTCAGCAACAACGTCGAATTCCTGCAGCGTGTGGCACGGCATCCGGCATTTGCAGCCGGTGACATTGATACCGCTTTCATTGGCCGGCACGCAAACGATTTGCTTCCGCCGTTACCTGCGCCCTCCGATGCGGCGCTGGCTGCCTGTGCGCTGGTTGAATGGTCGGCCGCGCGTGATGCGAGCCAGCGCGCCGCGCGAGCAGCAGGCGAGCCGTCATCGCCCTGGGCGCTCGCTGATGCATTCTGGCCGAATCAGCCCGATAACAGCGTTGACTTTGAATACGCCCAGGGTAGCCAACACTTCAGCGTAGGCGTCGTTCCACAGGGCAACGGATTCTTGTTGAGTCTTCCCGGAGGGACATCATGTGCGTGCGCGCTGCTTGATGGCGAGCACATCACGCTGACATTGGGTGAGGCGCGATGCGGCGCCCAGGTGATTCGGTCGGGCAGGCATCGTCTGGTGCTGCTGGCGGGCGAACGGTTTGAATTCGACGCCATTGATCGCTACGCGCCTCCGGAAACAGATGATGGACACGGCGGCCACCTCACCGCACCGATGCCAGGTTCGGTCGTGAGTGTGCTGGTCAAGGTCGGTGACGTCGTGAAGAAGGGGCAGCCGCTCATCATCATGGAAGCGATGAAAATGGAGCACACCATCGTCGCCTTGCTCGACGGGACGGTTGAAGCCATCTTCTTCGCGGCCAAAGAGCAGGTGAAAGAAGGCGCAGAATTGGTATCGCTGGTGGCGACTGACGCTGCGGTCAACGCATGAAGATTCTCGTCCAGTCCACCGGTCTCGACATTGTTCCGGGCATCATCGCCGAACTGAAAAAACACCAGCCGGGCTGGCAATATTTCGCGTGGCCGTCGGACGAAGCCTGCGATTACGTGGTCGGCTGGAAGCCACCTGCCGAGCTGTTTGCCCGGCAGCCGAAACTCAAGGCAGTGATCAACTACGGCGCCGGTGTCGATGCGATTCTGGCGATGCATGCGGTACCTGCACACATGCCAATCATTCGCCTTGAAGATGCGGGCATGGCACAGCAGATGGCGGAATACGCGATCTATGGTGTGATCCACCATCATCGCAACATGCGGATTTATCACGCGCAGCAACGCGACAAACACTGGCAACAGCACGAGGATCGTGGCAACGTGCGGCGGCCGACCGTGGGCGTGATGGGCCTTGGCGAAATGGGCGGTACCGTAGCGACGCGGCTTGCCGGATTTGGCTATTCGGTGCGCGGCTGGTCGCGCTCGAAACATGAGATTGAAAATGTGTTGACCTTTGCGGGTCACGACACATTGCCGACGTTTCTTTCCGGTTGTGACGTTCTGGTTTCGATGCTCCCGCTTACGGAATCGACGCGCGGACTCATCAACGCGACAACGCTCGCCCACTTGCCGCGTGGCGCATTCCTTGTGAACGCCGGACGTGGTGGTCATCTGGTCGATGCGGATGTGGTTGTTGCGCTTGAAAGCGGACAACTTGGCGGCGCGCTGTTGGATGTGTTCCACGAGGAGCCGCTGCCGAAGGATCATCCATACTGGTCACATCCCAATGTGATTGTGACGCCGCACATCGCCGCAACGACCCCGATCAAGGATGCCTGCGCGCAGATTGTGGCGAAAGTTTCCGCGATGGAGCGCGGCGAGGTTGTGTCTGGCATCGTGGACCCCAACGTGGGCTATTGAGGCAGCCATGAAATATCCCAAGCACGTCAATATCGTCGAAGTCGGTGCCCGCGACGGACTGCAAAACGAGAAGCAGGACGTACCGGCATCGATCAAAATCGAACTGGTCAATCGCCTGAGCGACGCGGGGTTTCGCAATGTCGAATCCGGTTCGTTCGTGTCGCCAAAATGGGTGCCGCAAATGGCAACTTCGGCGGAGGTCATGGCGGGCATCAGCCGTAAACCGGGCGTGATTTACTCGGTACTGACCCCGAACATGAAGGGCTTTGAAGGCGCGCTTGCGGCCAGGGCTGACGAGGTGGTTATCTTCGGTGCAGCGTCAGAGGCTTTCTCGCAGAAGAACATCAATTGTTCGATTGCCGAGAGCATCGAGCGGTTTCGTCCTGTTGCTGAAGCCGCGAAGGCGCACGGCATGCGTGTACGTGCGGCCGTATCCTGCGCGCTCGGCTGCCCGTATCAGGGCGAGGTTTCGATTGAATCGGTCGTCGATTGCGTCAAGCGATTCGCTGATCTCGGGTGTGACGATATCGGCATCGCCGACACCATCGGCGTTGGTACGCCCGCCCGCGCGTCGGCAGTGTTTGAAGCGGCGGCAAAAGCCTTTCCGCTGAATCAGATTTCCGGTCACTTCCACGATACCTATGGTCAGGCCTGTGCGAATGTGCTCGCCTGTCTGGAACTCGGTGTGAGTACGTTCGACACATCGGTCGCAGGTTTGGGCGGCTGCCCCTACGCCAAGGGTGCGACCGGCAACGTGGCGACAGAAGATGTGCTGTACATGCTGCACGGCATGGGCATCACGACGGGCATTGATCTCGACCGAGTCTGCGAAGCAGGGCAATTCATCTCGCAGGCGCTTGGTCGTGCGCCGCACTCGCGCGTGAACCGGGCCCTCGCTGCGAAGCGCGCGGCGTAGCCGCCCACCCAAGTGTGGATTGACAGCCACTGTCACCTCGATTCGCCGGAATTCGACGCTGATCGTGACGAGGTCGTCGCGCAATCTCGCGCGACGGGCGTTGAGGGCATCGTCAATCTGCCCGGTCATGTCGATCACTTCGCACAAGCCAAAGCCACGCGCGAACGTTACGGTTGTTTGACCGGTTACGGCATCCATCCGATGTGGGTCGCGGGACCGTCGATGAGCTCAGCGCGCGAGGACATCGCGACGTTGCGAACATGGGTTGAACGTGAAAAGCCGGAACTGATCGGTGAAATCGGGCTCGATTTCTTCATCCCGGATTTCAACCAGATCGAACAGGAGTGGTTCTTCGCTGAACAGTTGAAGATCGCTCGTGAATTCGATTTGCCGGTGTCGCTGCACGTTCGCCGCAGCCAGGATCACATCCTCAAGCACCTGCGGCGCATCAAGGTGCGTGGTGGTTTTGCACATGCCTTCAATGGCAGCGCGCAGCAGGCCGCAGAGTTTGTGAAGCTGGGGTTTTGTCTGGGATTTGGCGGTACGGCGACGTTTCCGCAGGCACAGCGCGTGCGAGCCTTGCTGCGTGAGGTTCCGATTGAAAATGTGGTCGTCGAGACCGATGCTCCGGATATTCCGCCGAGCTTTCTCGGGACGATGGGCTCCGCCGTGCGAAACAGTCCGGCATATTTGCCGCGAATCGGAGAACTGCTCGCGGAAGTGCGCGGCATGCCGGTCTCTGCGTTCGCGGCCGCTACCACCGCAAATGTGCGTCGCGTGTTGGGCTTGGGATAATCCGGCGATGAGCTTTCGTCATCTGCACGTCCCGGCAACATCCCCTGCGGCCGTGGAAACACCATGCATCAAGATTTGCGTCATTGACGATGACGGGCTGTGCGTCGGTTGTGCGCGCACGCTTGATGAGATTGCCAGTTGGGGCACCTACTCGCCCGAAAAGCGCCGAGCAATCATGGATGCGCTTGCTTCCCGCAGGCCAACGCCAACTGCTCCAGTCTGACAAAGGGTTTAGATTGGCTTTTCGACGAAAGCCCTATTGCATCGGGGCTGCCGTCACACAATGGCAAAACTCGAGTATTAGCTAAATCGCGCTCTAGCCCCTATTCGACAGGGCTTTGGCGTAAAAGCTGTTGTCCGCTATACCCGGAATAATGCTGCCTGCTCGACCCAGAATTCACTGGGCGTACGCTTGAATCCGGACTTGGCAAAAAGCTGCCAGCGCCCGATGACAAATGCCGCGAGGGCATTGGCCTGCGCGCCCGCCTGGGTGCCGAGCGCCGGATTACCGGCGGTCGCCTGCGCAAGCTGCAGCGATTGCTTGAGCGAGGCCTCGATACGATCCAGCAACTGATTGATGCGCGTTTGCAGTCGCGTGTCTTCGTGCACCAGTGCGTCGCCGATCAGCACGCGCACCATGCCTGGATTTTTTTCGGCGAAGTTGAGCAGCATCGAAACAATCTGTTGCACCTGCGTGCGGCCGTCGCGCTCGGACTGCGCGATCTGGTTCACCAGTGTGAAAACTGACTCTTCGATGAACTCGATGAGCGCCTCGAACATCTGCGCCTTGCTCGCGAAGTGCCGATACAGCGCGGCCTCCGACACGCCGACCTTGGCCGCGAGCGCGGCCGTCGTGATCTTCTCTCCTTGCGGCTGCTCAAGCATGCCCGCCAGCGTTTGCAGGATTTGTGTTTTACGCTCGCCCGGCTTCGTGGCCATCTGTTGCTCCCCTTATTGTCACCAGCGCACCCACGGACTCAACATGACGGCGCATTGTGTGCGCCGCATGAACAAAACTACTCGGCGCGAATCATCGTACCGACACCCTCTGAGGTCAAAATCTCCAGCAGCAGAGCATGCTCAACGCGCCCGTCAATGATGTGCGAGGTCTTGACACCATGCTGCACGGCGTCAAGCGCGCCCTGAATCTTCGGTTTCATGCCGCCGCTGATGGTGCCATCGGCAAACAGTGCGTTGATTTCCTCGAACGACAAGCCGGTCAGCAGTTTGCCGCTCTTGTCGAGCACGCCCGGCGTGTTGGTCATGAGCACCAGTTTTTCGGCCTTGAGCGTCTGCGCTAGCTCGGACGCCACGAGGTCGGCGTTGATGTTGTACGCCTGCCCGTCCGCGCCCACGCCGATCGGCGCGACCACCGGAATGAAGTCGGCCTTGTCGAGATGATGGATCAGCGTCGGATCAATGTTGTAGATGTCGCCGACAAAACCAATGTCGAGCATCTTGCCCTTTTCAGTCTCACTCTCGACCATCATCTTGCGCGCGCGAATGAAACCTGCGTCCTGACCGTTGAGACCAACCGCATTGCCACCGGCCTGATTGATGAGGCCGACGATTTCCTGATTGAGTTCACCGAGCACGGCTTCGACAACATAGAGCGTTTCATCATCGGTGACGCGCATGCCCTGAATGAAGGTACCCTTCTTGCCCGTCTTGTCCAGCATGTCGTTGATCTGCGGGCCACCGCCATGCACGACCACGGGATTCATGCCGACGAGTTTGAGCATCACAACGTCGAATGCGAAACTCTTCTTGAGCAGCGGGTCGGTCATCGCATTGCCGCCGTACTTGATCACCAGCGTCTTGTCGTGAAACTGGCGGATGTACGGAAGGGCGTCAGACAGAATCTGCGCGCGATCTGACGCGGAAGCGGCGGTAAGGGACATGGGAGGCAATGCTGCGGGGGGGTGAGTGGGTATTTGCTTTGATTCTATGCAAAGCGAATCACTACTCAAGCGCTTTGTGCGGCGATTACCCATGCAATCGCCGCCAACGCAACAACCGGACTGATATCAGACGCTTGTCGGCCGTTTATGACACATTTTGTGGCCCGCGAACGAGCTTTCCGGGCATCGCTCCGGTTGCCTGACCGTTCTCGAAGACGGTTTCGCCCGCCTTGATGGTGGCCAGGTATCCATCCGCCTCCTGCACGATGCGGCGACCGCCGGCTGGCAGATCGGCAATGAAGTGCGGCGCATGCAATGCAAGGCGGTCATAGTCGATCAGGTTGAAGTCGGCGATATAGCCCGGTTTGATCAATCCGCGATCATGAAGTCCGTAGATCGCCGCCGTGGAGCTCGTCTGCCGCTTGACGATGAGTTCGAGCGGCAATTTCTCGCCACGTGAACGGTCACGCGTCCAGTGCGTGAGCATGAACGTTGGCAACGACGCATCACAAATGTAGCCACAATGGGCGCCACCATCACCGAGTGAGAGCATGGTCCGGGGATGCTGCAACAACTCGTACGTATGTGAGAGTTTCTCGTACGAGTAATTGAACACTGGAAAATAGATGATCGCGCGACCTTCGTCTTCAAGCATCCAGTCGTAGGCCACTTCGTTGGGCTGTCTGCCTGTTCGCGCCGCCTCCGCTGCCGCGCTGCCCGACGGATCGGGTTCATAGTCGGGTCGCGTGCCCAAACGGAACATCTTGTGGAAGGCCAGCGCCTTCATCCTCGTGTAGTCGTCCAGACCGTAAGGCTGTTCGGACAGCAGCTTCGCGCGCACTGCCGGATCGAGCAGCGCCTTGTAGCGATCGGCCGCCGACAGTTTGCGCAGCGGCTGGTACGACGGATGCGCAATGAAGGGATGAAAGGTGCCGCCCCATGAGAACAGCAATCCAACCGGGCGGCCGCAGAACGCGCCGTAAAGCGGTACGCCAGCGTGCCCAGCCTCATCAATCTGGCGGACCAGTGTCTTCCACAGATCAGGATGGCTGTCGATCTGCTGCACGTTAAAGGCAACCGGTTGCCCGGTCTCGGCAGCGAGCTTGCGCATCCACACGGTTTCCTCGTCCATGCCGACGTGGTTCGACGTCATCTGGAACACGCCGCGATGGGCGTCACCCAGTGCGCGACCGATGCCGAAGACTTCTTCAAGTCGCGCGAAGGTGCCCGGCACGTACTTGCCATCCGCTCCCTTGTGAATGAGCGTGCGCGACGTTGAAAAGCCCAGCGCGCCGGCCAGCAACGCCTCACGCGTGATGCGGCGCATCTCGTCTATTTCGGCGGGCGTGGCGTCATTGCTCTCGACGCCGTTTTCGCCCATCACATAAGGGCGTAGCGCACCGTGCGGCACCTGACAACCGATGTCCATCACGCGCGGCATTTTTTCGAGCGCATTCATGTACTCGGGGAATGTTTCCCATTGCCAATTGATGCCTTCCGCCAGCGCAGCATTTGGAATGTCCTCCACACCTTCCATAAGCTGGATCAGCCACTCACGCATCTGCGGCTTCACCGGTGCGAAACCAACACCACAGTTGCCCATGACAGCGGTGGTCACACCATGCCACGATGACGGCGACAGGTACGGATCCCACGTCGCCTGCCCGTCGTAGTGCGTGTGCACGTCGACCCAGCCCGGCGTCAGCAACGCACCGTTGGCGTTGATCTCGCGCCGGCCTGCCGATGCCTTTTCGCCATTGACCTGAACGATCGTGCCGTTGTCCACGGCGACGTCACCATGGATCGCCGCTGCACCCGAACCGTCGACGATTTTCGCGTCGCGAATAACCAGATCATGCATATCGTCTACTCCAGCTTGATGCCCGTGCGCTTGATGACGGCGCCCCAGCGGTCGTAGTCATTGCGCACGATTCTGGCGAACTCTTCGCCTGTGGTTCCGGTGGGCTCATTACCCTGACTCTTGATGAGTGCCGTTATCTCCTCGGTCTTCACGATCTTCGCGATCGCCGCAGACATCTTTTTCACAACCTCCGGGTGCATGCCGCCGGGGCCGAAAAAGCCCTGCCAGCCCACGATGTCGATACCCTGCACGCCCTGCTCCGCGATCGTGGGCAAATCAGGCAGCACCGACACGCGTTTATCTGTCGCTGCGGCAATGCCCTTGGCCATACCCGCGTTGATGGCGGTCACCGCGCTCGCCGTACCGTCGAAGTAAAGCTGCACCTCGTTTGAGAGCAGCCCCTTCTGTGCGTCCGCAATACCTTTGTAGGGTACGTGAACCATGTCAATACCGGAAGCAATACGCAGCATTTCGGCATTGATGTGCGACGTTGAGCCGGGGCTGTACGAGGCAACATTGAGTTTGCCCGGATTGGCTTTGCCATAGGCGATCATGCCCTTCAAGTCATTGAACGGCGCGTCCTTGTTGGCGATCAGCACCGTCGCCGATCGCGCGACTTGTGACAACGGCGTGAAGTCCTTGAACGGGTCGTACGGCAGCTTCGAGAACAGATGCGGGTTCTGTGTGTGCGTGATGACGATGGTGTAGAGGATCGTATGGCCATCAGGTGCCGCCTTCGCCACTTCCTGGGCGCCGATCAGTGTTGATGCGCCCGGCTTGTTGTCAACGACGACCGGTACACCGACGTCCTCCGACAACTTCTTGCCGATGATGCGCGCCATCATGTCGGTCCCGGCACCGCCCGCAGGAAACGGAAGCACGATACGGATCGTCTTTCCGGGAATCGGCCAGAGCGGGGTCTGCGCAGACGCGGTCGCCGACAGCATGACGGTCGCCAACGCTAAAGCCACGACACGTTTGGATCGCGTGAATTGCATCAAGTGCATGAAAGTCCTCCTTGGCCAATTATCCTGTTGCGATTCCAGCGGAGAGACCGCACACTACCCGATTCCGGAACGTCCGGATGACCGTTCAGACACTACCGAAGCCAGATTGTGGACGATACGCGCGAAATCGCACCTACCGGGTTGTGTCACCCGAATCCTGTGGCGAAGCGTCTGGTTTCAGACCGCCGTGAGCCAGGGTGCGGGTTGGTCGAGATGCGGCAAATGGATGCGCGAAGCCAACACCGCTTCAATGTCGTCACGGGCGCCGTCAATAAGGATCAGCACCGCCTGTTCCGCCCGCACGGGGTCGCGCGCGATGACGGCGTCCAACACGGCGCGGTGCAGGTGCAATGAGCTTTTCGGGCCGTCCTTGCGGCTGGTGGATATCTCGAAACTGGTGCGCAGCAACGCGCCGAGCGCCCGACTCATCTGAGCCATCATCCGGTTACGACAGGCCCGCAACAAGCCCTGATGGAAACGCAGATCGTAGGTAACGTAGTCACCGCCCTCTTCCACAGCGCGACGCATGCCCTGGAAGGCCGCTTCAATGTCGGCGATGTCATCGGCCGTGGCACGCTCCGCGGCCAGGCGCACCGCCGCTGGCTCCACGATGCGCCGAAGCTCCTGCAGGTCACGCAGGAAGTCGGCAGTCAGGCCCGCTTTAGACTGCCAGATGATGACATCGGGATCGAACCAGTTCCAGTACTCGGAGGTGAGCACCCGTGTGCCGACCTTGGGGCCACTGTTCACCAGCCCCTTCGCGATCAACGACTTCACGGCTTCTCGCACTACCGTGCGGCTGACGCCCAGCTCCTCACACAGCAGGGGTTCCGCCGGAATGGAGGCGCCGGCGCCGTAGCGCCCGGCGACGATCGCCTCTCCGAGATAGTCGACCGTGTTGCCGTGTACATTCTTGATCATGGTTGATCAACGCTTGCGAACACGGTGAAACAACACAAATAACGGCTCAACGACTTCGCCCTCGAGCTGAACTGACTCCGGAGCATGTTCAGTCTCAATCGAGCCGCTTCGTGCTGGCGGCATCAAACACATGAGTTTTTTCGGCCGCGATCTCCAGATAGACCGTATCGTCAGGCGCAACACTCGTGCGGCCATGCATGACCACGACCAGTTGTTCGTCGCCCACCTGAAGCAGGAGCTCAGTTTCCGCGCCAGTGGGTTCCACCACGATAACATTGGCCGGAATGCCGTCGCCCGCCGTTGAAACGGTGATGTCTGTTGGTCGCACACCATAGTGAACCGCCTGACCGTCACGCGCCTGCGCGTGCGTGAGTGTCGGCCAATGCTGGCCCTGTGCTTCGACCCATGCGTGCCCGTCAGCCTGACGCAGCGTGCCTTTGAGCACATTCATGGACGGCGACCCAATGAATTGCGCGACGAACAAATTGCCGGGGTGATCGAACAACTCCAGCGGCGTGCCGATCTGCTCAACAATGCCGTCATGCATGACTACGATTCGATCAGCCATGGTCATGGCTTCGATCTGGTCGTGCGTGACGTAAACCGTGGTGGTCTTCAGGCGTTGGTGCAGCGCCTTGATTTCTGCTCGCATGGCGACGCGCAGCTTGGCGTCGAGGTTCGAAAGCGGCTCGTCAAACAGGAACACCTTCGGGTCGCGCACGATGGCGCGCCCCATCGCTACCCGCTGACGTTGACCACCTGAAAGCTCGCGCGGAAAGCGATCGAGCAACGGGTCCAGATTCAGGATGCGGGCAGCATTGGCCACGCGCGTGTTGGTCAGCTCGGCATCAGCCTTGCGCAACTTGAGGCTGAACGCCATGTTGTCGCGCACGGTCATGTGCGGGTACAGCGCATAGCTCTGGAACACCATTGCGATATCGCGGTCCTTGGAGTCGAGATCGTTGATGACCTTGCCATCAATGGTGATCTCGCCGCCGCTTATAGGTTCCAGACCCGCCAGCATGCGCAGCAGGGTCGATTTGCCACAACCCGACGGACCGACCAGCACGACGAATTCACCATCCGAAATATCAAACGATATGCCGTGAATGATCTTGACCTTGCCGAAGGACTTTTCAATGGCACGGAATGAAACGGAAGCCATATTGATTTGTTTCCAGATCAGCTTTTGACGGCGCCGGCCGTGAGGCCCGACACCATGTAGCGCTTGAATGCGTAGTAGATGGCCGCCGGCGGCAGCGCATAAATCAGGCCCGTGGTCATCAACAGCTCCCAGGGCGAATCATCGGCCGCGAGGAAATTGCCAAGTGCCACGGCGAGCGTCACACTGCTGTCTTTCGATAACAGCAGGAACGCGTAGAGGTATTCGTTCCACGCCAGCAGCAATGCGTAGGTGCCTACTGCCACCAGCGACGGAACCATCAGCGGCAGATAGACCAGACGAAACAGTTGCATCGCGGTAGCACCGTCCATGCGTGCGGCTTCATCCAGCTCCCATGGCAGTTTGTCGGACGCCTGCTTGAGCACCCAGATGCAGTACGGCGAAGCGATCGTGACCATCGCGAGGATCAGCGACCACTGACTGTTGAGTAGGCCGTAATTGCCCATGGTCTTGTACATCGGCACCGCGAGAAAGGCCGCGGGAATGAAGTAAGTGAACAGCGCCATATTCATCACCGTGCGTCCGCCGCGAACCTTCAGACGACTGATAGCAAAAGCTGCTGACGTCGACACGCCGAGCGTCAGCGCACCGACCGAAAGCGCAATCACCAGCGAATTGCCCAGTTGCGCCCAAAAGTGATCGAGATAGAAATGCTTTTGCTGAAATACGAACGCGAAGTTGGAGAGTGTCGGCTCTTTGGGCCACAGTCGCCCGGACGTCGCAGCATTGCGTGGCGAAATCGAGAACAGCACCATGTGATAAATCGGGATGATCGTCCACAGGAACACTGGAATGCCAATCAGCAGCAATTTCGCCTCGGTGCTGACCATCTTCCATGTGACTTTCTTGCCGCTCATTTCGACAATCGCTTCATCATGAAGTAGACCAGCGGCAATATCAAAGGCAACGCCACAACGATCGATGCGAGCGAAAGGTCAACCTGATCAAGTCGCAGGTAGCGAATCCCGAGCGTCGCAAGCACGTGGGTCAAGTCTGCGGGGCCGCCACCGGTGAGCAGATACACGCTGTTGAAGTCACCCAGCGTCCAGATCATCGAGAGGATGGTCGAGGTGAGGAACAGCGAGCGCATCGACGGCCAGGTGATGAAGCAGAACTTCTGCCAGTTTGATGCGCCGTCGACGGACGCCGCTTCATACTGTTCACCCGGTATTGCCATGCGGCCCGCGAGCAGAATCAGCGTCCAGAACGGCAGCGATTTCCAGATGTGCGCCAGCATGGAAAAACTCAGCGCCAGCGTGGGATCGTTGAGCCAGTTCGGTCCATCCATGCCGGTCAACTTGAAGATCAGCGAGTTGATGACACCCCACTCGGGATTGAGCATGAAGCGCATCGAAAGAATCGTGGGGATCGACGGCACCGCCCAAGGCAGGATGAATATGAGCGACAGCCCTTTGATCCACCAACGTGCGTGCAAAAAAAATCCCGAGAGGAACAGCGCCACCGCCATCTTCACGTTAACCGCGACGACAACAAATATCAGCGTGTTGACCAGCGAGCGGAAAAATATGGGGTCCGCGAACAGCTTGACGTAACTCTCGGGATGTCGTGCCAGCCACAGGCCGTAGCCCACGGGGTAGATGACAAACACAAGAAAGATCAACAGGTAGGGAATGACCAGAATAAGTCCCCATTTTTCCCACGACGTCATGCCGCCTTGCTTGGGGGCAGCATGTGTATTACCGGATTGAATGGCAACTGCGCTCATGGCATCTCAACGCGCCGCCGTCCGGCTATTTGGACGGCAGCGCGACTTTCTCTGAAGCGTTTGAGTTGTCTTAGTTTGAGTTGTCCTAGTTCGCGACCGTCTTGATACGGGCGATCATTTCGTCAACCGCTTTGTCAACTGGCAGTTTGTCGTTGATCACTCGGTTTGCCGCTTTGGCCCATACGTTCTCGTTGTTGAGTATTGTGAATTTGTAGTTCTTGGTGAACTCAAAATTCACGGTACCTGCAGTGAACTGGTTGTACACCGACAAACGGTGTGCGTCAGCCTTCCAGAACGCGCTTTGCTGCGCCGTTTTGGTGACGGGGAACCAGCGGCCGAGCGATCCTTCAACGTACGGCGTCAGATTTTCATCTTGCAAAAGGAAGGCCACGAAGTCTTTGGCTCGCGCCTTGTTTTTTGCCTGATTGAAGACGACGCCGACTTTCACGGCGGCGCGATAAACCATTTTGCTGCCGTCGGGCTTGTTCGGGAAACCGGCCGTGCGGATACGCTCCGTGTAGTTCTTCTTCGCGACTTCGCGTTCTTCCGGTTTCAGCGCCGCGTTGTTGCTGTCGTCAAGCCACTTCGCCGCAATCGAGATGGTCGCGTTATGCGTCATCACCGTCGTCTTGTTGTGGAAAGCAACGTTGTTGTCCGGATCCTTCCAGCTTGTGGACGACGGTGGTGTGCAGCCTTTTGCGTAAGGCGCCGTGTAATCGGTCAGTGCGCCGATCAGGCCCGTGCGCACTGTCGGGTTGTCAACCAGCAGCTTGCCGTTGTCGTCGACCAGCTTGACGTTGTACGCGTCCATGAAGGTCAGGAAGGAATAGAAGGAATCGCTCGAATCGACGCCCAGCGGCTGTCCGATGCCGAATGTGCGGTTGCCCGATTTCGAGCGTGACGCGGGTTGCACCTTGTCACACCAGAAGGCCCAGTAGTCCTTCCAGTTGGTCGGAATGTCGGACTCCTTGAAGCCTGCCTCAGTCAGCATGTCAGCCCAGTACTGGATGTGCATCGTCTGCTGCTTGAGCGGGAAGGCGTAATAGGCGCGCTTCTTCGTCACATCGTTGTAGAGATACGCTGTCTCGACGGTGTTCGGAGCAAAACGGGCACGCATCGGATTGATCACACCGCTGATGTCCTCCAGCTTGCCATCAAAAGCCCACTTGCCCGCGACTTGAAAGTCGTAGACGTCGGCGTACGCGACGTCCGGCGGGCTGCCCGAATCCAGCGCGGCAACCGTCTTGGGAATCATGTCCTGCACGGGATATTGCGACAGATCGATCTTGACGCCGGGCGTCTTGGCCTCGTACTTTTTGATCGCTTCAAACAGCGCATCGTCTTCGGCCTTGTAGAAGCCCTTGACCCACCACACGGTGAGTTTTTCCTGGGCTGCCGCCTGCCCGGAGGCGATGATGCCTGCCGCGACCATGGCGGTCGCGAGAATTGTCCTGAATCTCATTGGTGCTCTCCTTTTACGAACGATTGTCATGTCGGCTAACTGCCACGCGTCTGCCATTTTTAGTGATTATTATCATATGATGTACGACAACAAATTTAGCGATGGAAAACCCTTGGCTCGGTTTGCCGCATGCCCTCCGGATTTCCAGGCGCCAGCTCAACAGATGTCCGCCAGCACAAAAGTCACCTCAAAATTTTCCGTACTTAAGGTACGCCTGTTGGGGGTCCATGCCTGACAGGATGCCGGTCCGAACCAGATTTTCCTTTCCCGCGGCACGCTCGGCTTCGGCGACGATGGCCTCGGCATGCGCCCCGGGAATTACCAGCGCGCCGTCGCGATCGCCGAGAAAATAGTCGCCGGGATGTACCAGAACATCGCCGATGTTTACGGGCACATCCATCGCCGACGGCATCCAGCGACCGACCACATCTTTCGGCGTGAAAAACGAATGCCACACCGGAAACTTCATGGCGAGCAGAAACTCCGTATCGCGGCAACCGCCGTCCACGACGTAGCCGAGGACGCCCCTGCCCTTGAGCGTTTCACCGGAAAGCTCGCCCATCAAAGCGATTTCGTGGTTGTTCGGCTGGCAGAGGATCACGTGGTCCGCCTTTGCGCGCGCCAGAAAACCCGTCCAGCCAAGCAGCGTTTCGTGCGCGTTGTAGGCGCCAAGCTGTCCGGACAACGTCTGAATCGGGCCCGCAAGCGTCACGCCGGGTTCCAGCGGTCGAATCTCTGGCGGCAACACAAAATTGCTGAGACCGTGGTCGCGCATGACGTCGTGCACCACGCCGGTATAGGTTTTCAGCAGTCTTGCGGTCAATTCGTCCATGCAATGGCCCAAACGCGAGTGGGACATGAAATCTACGCTCTTTTCGAAACGTCTAGGTCCATTTTGAGGAATTTAATAGCTTTCAGCTGTAGCCCTTATTGCACAAGGGCTACGCGGTAATTTTCGATAAAGTCGCAAATTTCCTGTACCACGCCGCAACCCTTACGCAGTGGCCTTTTCAATGAAAAGCAGCGTCAAGAAAATTGCCGCATTCCTTCCGATTTGTGAAAAAATAGGTAGCTGAAGGGGAGTAGCTCCCACACCGATGTCGTCAGTACGAATGTGCAGCGCAATGCTGTGCACTCCGGTATCGGTGGGCAGGTCCGCACGGGGCCTGTCAGGCAAGACCTTCGCTATTGAACCGCATCACGCGTTGTCGCGTGCGGGCACATCAGCGAAGGCTTTTCTCGAATCGGTCGAGGCCCAAAGGCTCCATGTGTCTGCCCGCGATGCGCAGCAACACAACCTCATGGAGTCCCTTCGGCAATGGAAATTCTCTCAACCACTTTTCTGATGGCACTACTGACGATCATCGTGATCGATCTGGTGCTCGCGGGCGACAACGCGCTTGTGATCGGCCTCGCTGCACGCAACGTACCCCGGCATCTGCAAAAGCGCGTGGTCATCTGGGGCACGGTAGGCGCCATCGCCATCCGCATCGCATTCACGCTCGGCATCGTCTGGCTGCTCAAGATTCCCGGGCTGATGCTCGCCGGTGGCCTGCTGCTTCTGCCCGTCGCCTACAAACTCATGAACCCGGCCAGCCACGAAGCGGATGACCACAGCGCCGCCAGCAACAATTTCTGGGGCGCTATCAAGACCATCGTGGTGGCCGACGCGCTCATGGGCGTAGACAACGTGCTGGGTGTTGCCGGTGCGGCGCAGGGCAGCTTCCTGCTCGTCGTTCTGGGGCTCCTGATCAGCGTACCGATCATGGTCTGGGGTTCAACGCTGGTGTTGAAACTGGTCGACCGCTACCCGTCTGTCATTACCATCGGTGCCGGTGTGCTTATATGGACGGCGCTGCAGATGATTCTCGATGAAAAATTGCTGGCCGCCTATCTGCCGGCTCACACCTGGTTTGATGAGGCAAGCGGCGTCGTTCTCACCGCCGCGATCCTCGGCGCATTCATCTATCGCCAGAACCAGAAGAAGACTGCGCTGGAAAAAAGTGCATCGCCGATCGTTTGATCGACTCGGGCGCTGCGCGGCCGGGATTGCCCGAACGCGCAGCGTTCAAAGCGATGTTGCCTCACGGAATCTTAGCGTCCAAATCATTATTCGGTAGCGTTGTGTTTGAAGCGCACCTAAGATGTTGACCGTCCGTAAAAACTCGAATAACGTCAGCGCCTGCTGCGGCACACGGTCGCAGCTTTTCTTTATCAGGAGCATTCGATATGAAACGAATTTGGAGCCTGTTCGCCGTATCGGCGTTGGCTGTGGGTGTTGCGTCTACCAGTGCCGCACCCAGTACCCGAGCGTTCGACGTAACGCAGGACGATCAGGAGTCGTCCATTCGCACATCGATTCAATCCACCAAGGCGTATCACCGCGCTTCGGAGGATGTAACCATCAACGTACAGTTCACCAACACTGGCGCCAACACCGTTACGCTGCCGCAATGGTTGCTGGATGCTGATGATGCGGACCGATCGTTCCTGAAGGTCACACGTGATGGCATGGCGGTTCCCTATCTTGCGGCGCTGGTGAAGCGGGCAACCCCGACCGCGGACGAGTTGATTACGCTCTCGCCTGGCGAATCGATCAGCGCCAGCTATGAGCTGTCCAGCGCATTCGATTTGAGCGAAGGCGGCGTCTATCAGGTCAGCTTCGCAGCGCCCGCGCGAAATGAAGCAACCAGCCTGGTACAGGCCTCCGACAGCATCAGCATCGGGGTTGAGGGCAATCCCTTCCGTGATCTGATCAGCAGTATCGACTACGAAAAAGCAGCTGGCGCAGGTGGCATCAGCTACACCGGCAAATGCACTGCCAGTCAGAAGACCTCCCTCGTTTCGGCGCTGACTGCAGCAGGAAGCTATGCCGACGGTGCCGTCACCTACCTGAGCGGAACGCCTTCTGGCACCACCCGATACAAGACTTGGTTCGGCACGTTCTCAACTGCAAACTGGAACACCGTCAAGTCGCATTACACCAACATCAAGTCGGTGTACGACACCAAGCCGATCGTGTTTGACTGCAGCTGCAAGAAGACCAACACCTACGCCTATGTCTACCCGTCTCAGCCGTACAAAATCTATCTTTGTGGCGCTTTCTGGAACGCGCCGATGACCGGTACGGATTCCAAGGGCGGCACCCTGGTGCACGAAACATCGCACTTCACCGTGGTCGCCGGTACGCAGGATTACGCCTACGGCCAGAGCGCAGCCAAGAGCCTGGCGCTGAGCAATCCTTCGCAAGCGATCATGAATGCGGACAGTCACGAGTACTTCGCCGAGAACACTCCGGCACAACCATAACCCGCTAGCCGTGCAGTGAGCAACGCCACATCCGCAAGGAAATATTCCCCGTGGAGACCCTGCGTTGCGTTACTACTGCCTTTGATGATGAATGAGGCCGCTGCCGATGGCGTTGCGGCTTCAGCCAGCATGGCGGACATCGTCTGCCAGCTCGCGATACCCGCGCAGCTCGCGCATGGACAGGCCGCGATAGCAACTATCACGCTGCACAATCGCAGCAACCAGACGCTACAGCTCCTCAGGCGCAATACACCGTTTGAGGGTTGGCTGGCGGATAGCCTGAGCGTTGAGCGCAACGGTCAAGCCGTCGCCTACATCGGAGCAATGGCAAAGCGCATGCCGCCATCGGCGTCGGAATACCTGCATCTCAAGCCCGGCACGCGCTACAGCTATCGGGCGTCATTGCAAGATGCCTATGACGTCTCGGCCACCGGGCGCTATCGCGTCGACTGGCGTGGCGAGGTGATGGACGCATATTTTGGAATTCGCAAGCCCAACCCGGACCACATGGCGGCGCAAACAATCGCCTGCGGTGCCGTGTCGTTTGAGCGCACCCCCTAGTCAGCGGTTGCTGCCCGGCTTCTTGCGCGCGCGCGGGTGGGCCTGATCGTAGACCTTCGCCAGATGCTGAAAATCCAGATGCGTGTACACCTGAGTCGAGGCAATACTGGCGTGCCCCATCAACTCCTGCACCGCACGCAAGTCTCCCGAGCTTTGCAACACGTGAGAGGCGAACGAGTGCCGCAAGCGGTGCGGATAAACATTCGATGAAATCCCCTGCTGCAGCGCGCGCTCCTTGAGCGCCCTGCGCACTACCTGTGCGCTGACACGCTCGCCGCGCACACCCAGAAACAACGCTGCGCCTGCGTCGTCCGCAGTAACCGGAACCTGCGCATTGCGCTCACCCAGCCACGCCCGCAGTGCTGTGCAGGCCGGGGCACCAAGCGGCACGATGCGTTCCTTGCGCCCCTTGCCGAACACACGCATCTCGGCGTTGGCCAGATCGATATCACCGACGTCGACTCCGACCAGCTCACCAATCCGGATGCCGCATCCGTACAGCACCTCAAACATAGCCTGATCGCGCGCGGTGACGAACGTGGACGCCGATGAATCGTTTTGTTCCGGCGCGGTCACCAGACGCACCGCTTCTGTTTCGGACAGCGCGTTGGGCAAGCGCTTCGGCGCCTTTGGCGCCTTGATCCCGGAAAACACCGCGGGATTGACCTCGGGGGATGTCTTGTACAGGTAGCGAAACCACGCGCGCCACGCCGAGAGTGTTACCGCGAGCGTTCGCGGCGACCAGCCTTTTCCGTGCAGTTTGGCCAGCGCGCGCTGAATGTCGTGTTGTGTCAGTTGCGCGAGCGGTGTCGCGTCAGCCGCAAGAATCAGGCTTTCACACGCCCGCAAGTACCGCTCTTCCGTTTGCACTGATCCCCGTGCCTTGAGGCTTTCGGCAAATGCGGCAAGTGCGGCATGGTTATCCATCAATGGCAGTTTGCTGCCGTCTAGACAACCTGCGGAACGAAACTGCGCGCTGCGAATCGTGCGAGCGCAGCGCTCGACAGGTGCGCGAGGCGTGTCAACACGTCGGTGGCCATATCCGGCGTGAAGCGGCCGCCATCCTCGGATGCCAGCATCAGGACACCGGACACGCCGCCCTCAACCAGTGGAACGTAGGCGAACGAACGCGCCTCGCTGGCACCCGCTCCAAGCCACGCGCGAGACTCATGCGCAGCGTTTGGTCCGACGTACGGTCGGTCAAGACCTGCGATGTAACTACGGAATTCGTCCGAGCAGCTGCTGGTCTCTTCGATTGCGGCGCCGCCCAGCGATTCGCCCCACCAGCGCACCGCAGAAAACGGAATAGCGAAATCGGAGCGCATGCTTTCGTGAACAACCGCCAGTGTGACTTCGGCATCCGGCGCACGCAGCAGGGCGAGCGTCAGTCGATGCAGTTTTTCGATCAGTGTGTCGTTGTGTTGACCGTAACCGATCAGCTCTGACAATTGCCGCTCAAGCTGCGCGTTTCTTTCACGCAGCGAGATGAGTTGCCGCTCCACCATCGAGATCGCGTGTCCGCCAGCAGGATGAGGCACCCGCATTGCGGAGAAAACCTCCGAGTGATCCATGAAAAAATCCGGATTGGCCTTGAGCCATGCGGCGACGTCATCTGCCATTACCTGATTTGACTCTTCCATTACAAGTTCTCCAGCATTTCTTTGGCAAGTGAGCCGTCTGCGACATGGGTGACCGGACCGGTCATCGTGATGGCGTAATTGTCTCCAATCTTGATCGCGATGGTGCCGCCCGGCATGTGTACGGTCACCGATCGATCGACCAGGCCCAGGCGATGTGCGACAGCCGCCGCCGCGCTTGAGCTCGAACCTGAAGCCAGCGTGTAGCCCGCGCCGCGTTCCCAAATCTCAATGCCGATATTGTTGCGATCCCGCACGGTCAGGAACTGCACATTGGTGCGCTCGGGAAAGCTGGCATGCGTCTCGATCAGTGGTCCGAGGCGATGCACGTCGGCAGTACTGGTGCCGGACCGCTCGATGACACAGTGCGGATTGCCGATGCTGGCGCTGCTAAACGTGAGCGTTTCGCCGCCGACGGCAAGCGATTCGCGTATCACCTCGCGTGGCAAGCCCGCGACCGGAATGCGGGTCGAGTCAAAGCTGACCTGCCCCATTTCAATCGTAATGCTGCGGCCACCGGGATGAACCGTGGCTTCAACGACACCGCCTTTGGTGTGCACCTTGAATGGTTCGTGCTTGACCAGCCCCTGATCGAACAGATAGCGACAGAAGATGCGCAGACCATTGCCGCTCTTTTGTGCCTCACCGCCATCTGGGTTGAAGATTCTCAGCGAGATCGGCGCACCGTCACGCGGGGGCAATGGCCCCCAGAGAATGCCGTCGGAGCCAATACCGTAGTTGCGATGACAGATGCGCACGATCTCGGCAGGCGAAAATTCCTGTGGCCAGTCTTTGGGATTGATCACCAGATAATCGTTACCCAGTGCGTGGTACTTGCTAAATTGCATGCATTGATTTTCCCATGTCGGGACGAACCCGCCGGAGGGGGAGGCGACCGTTCAAAGATCGCGATAGATTCTCTCGATGTGTCCGCGAAATACCGCGCCGACGGCCTGCGGCGAAAAATGCGTCCCGATGAACGACTCGGCACGCTTGCCCATCGCTTCGCGTGCGGCCTGATTTTCGTAGGCAAAACGCATCTTGTCGGCGGCGTCATCTACGCGCGCCTCAGCCCAGAACTGTCCCTCAGTATCGACGTATTCGCCCGCCGCGACGGGCACAAGATCGTAGTCCACCAGCAGGCTGTTGTCGGATTTCATGAAATCCACATTGGCGGAATAGCCGGTTGCGATCGCGAGCTTGCCGATGGACATGCACTCCGCAATACCGAATCCAAAGCCCTCGGAGCGATGCAGGGACACATAAACATCGCAGCAATGCTGCAGTCCCGCCACCTGGTCGCGGGTAAGCACCGCATCGATAAAGATGATTCGCGGATCATCGCCCGCCTCGTCGCGCAGCGATTTCGCCACATCGACAAAGCGTGCGCTGGCAGAGGTCTTGATGATCAGACAGACGTCGCGCACAGTAAGTGGAAACGCCTTGCGAAACGCGCGGATCGTTGCCCACGGATTTTTCCGGCTGACGTACGATTCGTAGGCAAAGCTGTACAGAAAAACCACGGCATCCTGTGGGATGCCGAACTCGGCCCGACTGTAAATGCGACTTGGGGAAGGCGGCTGTATTGACGAACTGAGCGTGAATACGGGTTTGCTGGTTGCGCGGGCGATGCTGTCGCGAACGAAGTCTGAAATACCCCAGAGTTCATCCATCCATGCGGTTGCTTCGATCCACTTCTGCGGAAGGCGTTCCAGCTCCCAGGCCCAGCAACCGACCCGGTAATGATCGAACGTGCCGTTACGGCGGGTCGGCATCAGAATCTGGTCCAGCAGATCGGGATTGAGCGCGTAGATGCGGACAGCACGCACCGGCGCGTCGACGAGGACCGAATCTACCGAACGGTCCATACGCCGGACGCCCAGCTCAAACTCCAGCTCCACTGCGGACACGGCAACTCCGGCCTGCTGCGCCACACGCACGATTGATCTCAGATTTTCCCCGAGACCGGTCTCAGCACGAGTGAAGCCGATCAGGTCGACCCCACCGTCACGAACGGGTTCCGGTGCAGGCGCAGCATTCGTTTCCGCCACGCGATGCGCAACCGCCTGAAGCACATCGGGGCTCAGGTATGCCCCCGTGCCGTAACGAAGCAGGTGGCGGATTCCTGCGACCGGATGCTGCTGTGGATTGGGTGCGAGGGGATTCGGCAGGACCTTGCCCGCAAGAAATCCCAGAAATACGGCGTCGAGCGCCTCACCGTTGGCGAGACGTACGGCGTGTATATGTTGTCGTAGCGAGTCGACTTCCGCGTCCGTTATTGTCGTCGTGGATTGCGCGACAAACAACGGTTCTGACTGGCACGCCAGCGTTGTCACGAGATAGGGCAATGCACTGGTCGAGCCGACTCCACCCCACGATACTTCGGCAAGCAATCGCGCGTCAGCGACGATGCTTGAAATGTGCGCCGGCAACAGCGGGTTGGCGAAACATTCCTTGGTCGTGCTGTCGCAAGCGGCAAGCGTTGCGTGTCGCAACAGCGCAGTCGTCAGCTCAGGCGGAAGGTCGGCGACGTTTGCCGAAGGCTGCGCCAGCGCAACGCGGGCGAACCCCCACGTGGCATCGTTGAGGTAGAGCGCGTGGGCCACCGCACCCAGATGCGCACAATCAATGCGGTCACGCGAATCCACGATGCAGGCGTAGTCAATCTGATGTCGCTGCAGGGCTTGCGAGATGGAGGTTGCGTCATTCGACTTTGCCGCCCAGTCAAAACGCTCACACAAAACCTCCAGATCGCACTGGCGCGGGTCCGATGCATCGATCTGGTGATTGACCAGCTCGGGCGGGTGCGCCCCCGAATGCAACACGAGCACTCTGAAGCGAGGCGTGAGCTCGCTCCTTTCGGTTCGCTTCCGGGCGCGATGATCGGCCAGCGCATTGATACTTTCAACAAACGCCGTGAGCATGTAGAAAGGGAGGCTGCAGCCGAGGGCCACGCTGTAGTTGTACCGGACCTCCAGTGGCCAGCCACGCAGTCGCCCGATCTCACCGATGGTAGCGATCGCGCCAGCGTACTCATAGCGTTGCAGCAGGATGAGTGCAAACCAGTGCAGCACCTGCACATTGTCCGGGACGACGGTCAGATACCTTCGGAAGCTGCGTTCTGCATCGGCCAGTCGCCCAGCCTGCATTGCCGCCAAACCATCGCTGGCCCATTGGTCAACGTTAATCATCTACTCACCAACGGACGACAAATGACCGGCAGCCTCGATGGGGCTCTACAGGCATGCTGATCTCAAGCCCGACAGCTTCCGTCACCGAGCACCACGTATTTCTGTGTAGTCAGGCCTTCGAGACCGACAGGACCGCGGGCGTGCAGCTTGTCGGTGGAGATGCCGATCTCGGCGCCGAGGCCATACTCGAAGCCGTCGGCGAACTGGGTGCTGGCGTTGACCATGACGCTCGCAGAATCAACCTCGCGCAGGAAGCGCTGGGCGTGGCTCCAGTGCTCGGTCAGGATGGAATCAGTGTGATGCGAACCATAGCGTTCGATGTGATCGATGGCCTCGTCGAGGTCGGCCACAATCCTGATCGAAACAATGGGCGCGAGAAACTCCGTCGACCAGTCTTCTTCAGCCGCTGCCTTTACGTCGAACGCGGCGAGCACACTGCGTGTCCGCTCGCAGCCACGCATCTCGACGCCCTTGTCGGCGAAGATTTTGGCGACACGCGGCAGCATGTCATGCATGCGCGCCTCATGCACGAGCAACGATTCCATCGCACCACAAACGCCATAGCGCCGGGTCTTGGCGTTGTCGCAGACGCGCACGGCTTTTTCGATATCGGCAAATTCATCGACAAAAATGTGGCAATTGCCATCGAGATGCTTGATCACAGGCACCTTCGATTCCGCCGAAATGCGCTCAATCAGCCCCTTGCCGCCACGCGGAATGATCACGTCAATGTATTCCGGCAAGGTAATCATCTGACCCACGGCTGCGCGGTCCGTTGTCTCGATGACCTGTACTACGGACTCGGGTAATTTCGCGGCCTTGAGACCGGCAGCGATGCAGCCAGCGATCGCCTGATTCGAACGCGCCGCTTCCGAGCCACCGCGCAGAATTACCGCATTGCCGCTCTTGAGGCAGAGGCCCGCTGCATCGGCAGTCACATTCGGGCGTGATTCGTAGATGATGCCGATCACACCGAGCGGAACGCGCATCTTGCCGACCTGAATGCCGGACGGCCGTGTACGCATGTCGGAGACTTCGCCGACCGGATCCGGCAACTGCGCGACCTGGCGCAATCCCTCGGCCATTGCCGCGACGGACTTTGACGTCAGCGTCAGGCGATCAATCAGCGGTGCGGCGAGATTGGCGCTCTTGGCGTCACGGACGTCCGCCGCGTTCTCCTCAAGAATGTGCGCCTCGCGCTTGCTGATGGTGTCGGCAATGGCCAGCAGCGCGTCGTTGCGGGCGGCGGTGGACGAGCGCGCGATCACGCGGGAAGCGCCGCGAGCCGCACGGCCCACCAGATGCATGTATTCAGTAACGTCGATGAGCTTGTTCATCGCTCCATTTTACCGGGCGCGAGAGAACGGGCCGCTGTATTCAGCTTTTCGCTGTGACGACCATTCAATATGGGCTAAAGCCGTAAATTGGCAAAAGTCAACTTTGGCTATTTTCCCCCATTAGCCCATATCTCTATTAGGCTTCCGCGAAAAGCTATTGCCTGATCATCCTTTCTGCTTTTGGCGTCAGGAAGACGCTGTCAAAAATGTCGTCCGCCTTCGGCTTGCTGCTGAATTTGAAGCCTTCGCCGATCTGGTCGATGGAGCGCGTCAACCGCTTCGCGTCAACGCCGCCAAAGCCGCTGGCCGCTACCTCCGGTGTCAAT
>Ga0209023_10002105_pt1 | contig 25610 bp, 19 predicted proteins | sample LakOneMetagenome_FD_187468 | JGI IMG/M metagenome (GOLD analysis project Ga0209023, IMG submission 187468) | Freshwater and sediment microbial communities from Lake Erie, Canada (SPAdes) (version 2) | ecosystem: Environmental > Aquatic > Freshwater > Lentic | place: Lake Erie, Canada... | reverse complement strand
AAGTGTTTGGTTGCGGGGACAGGATTTGAACCTGTGACCTTCGGGTTATGAGCCCGACGAGCTGCCAGACTGCTCCACCCCGCGTCTGAGGCAAGCATTGTACCGCGTCTGGCGGCCTGACGCAAATATGCGTTTCAGGCCGCCTTCCGCCTGCGTTCAACCGACGCGCAGGCGCCACAGGGAAGTCACTTCGCGCGTGCGCGCCGCGTGCAAGGGATCGTCGGCATCCTGCGCTTTGCCGTGGGTCGGCTGCACGTCGTGGCGGCCAGCCACCTGCAGCCCGGCTTCGCCCATCCAGTTCAGTAATTGCTCGCGCGTGCGCAGGCCCAGGTGCTCGGCCAGGTCGGAGATGATCAGCCAGCCTTCGCCTTGTGCGGCCAGGTGCGCTTTCAAACCGCCGAGGAAGCCGCGCAGCATGCGGCTGTCCGGATCGTAGATCGCGTATTCGATGGCCGAGCTTGGCTTACCCGGCAGCCAGGGCGGATTGCAGACCACCAGGTCGGCCTGGCCTTCGGGGAAGAGATCGGCCTTGACGATCTCGACCTGCTTCGACAAACCCAGGCGTTCGACGTTCTCGCGGGCGCAGCCGAGGGCGCGCTCGTCCATATCGGTGGCCACCACGCGCTGCAGGCCGCGCCGCGCCAGCACGCCCGAGAGCACGCCGGTGCCGGCGCCGATGTCGAAGGCGAGCCTGGCATGCGGCGGCAGCGGCGCCTGCGCCACCAGGTCGACGTACTCGCCGCGTACCGGCGAGAACACGCCGTACCAGGGATGGATGCGGCCATCGAGCGCCGGGATGTGCACGCCCTTGCGGCGCCATTCGTGGGCGCCGATCAGGCCCAGCAGTTCGCGCAGCGAGGCGACGCTGGGCTCGCTTGCCGGTCCCCAGGCTTCGCGGCAGGCTTCCTGCACCTCGGGCGCGCGGCGCAGCGGGATCGTGTAGTCGGCGTCGAACGGGATCAGCAGCATCGCCAGGGTGCGGGCGCGTTGCAGCTGGGACAGGCGGTGGCGGTGGAATCCTTCGGTCGGCGTCGGCGCGGCCTTGCCGGCCTTGGCCCGCCTGGAGTGCGACCCCTTGTGGTCGATGCGGCGCGCGAGCGCCTGCACCAGCTGGCGCGCGTTCTGGAAGTCGCCGCGCCAGAGCAGGGCGGTGCCGTCCAGCGCCAGGCGCCAAGCCGTGTCGGCGGACATCGTGTCGTCGGCGATCGCGACTTTCTTCGGCGCCGGCCAGCCGCTTTCGGAACGCCACAGCGCCGAGCGTTGCTGGCCGCCTTCCACCCATTCGATACGCGTCATATTAATGGTGGTGGTGCCAGTTGGTGCCGTTCGAGTCGAGGAAGGACTTCACGGCATCGGCGCTGCCGGTGGCGTGCAGCTTGACTTCGCCGCAGCCGCAGATGCCCTGGTAAGGCTGGATGTGCGAGCAGGCCGAGACCTTTTGCAGGTAGACGGTGACGGGTTTCGCGCACTTGGCGCATTTGAATGTGAGGGTGCGTGCGGGTTTCATGGTTGTAGAGGTTGTTGGTGCAAAGGGCGCATTGTACAAGGATGCCCGGCCTCCCGTCCCGTTTCGGCCGGGCCTGAAGCTTGCGCAATGTGGTGCAGCGAATGTGGCCGAGCGGTACATTTACTCCGGGAATCTTCCAGCGGGGTAATATGAAACGCACAATCATGAATAAATCGATCAGCACATCCGCCGCGCCGCGCTATTTTGCCCGCCTGAAGAAAATCGCCGTCTATACGGCCGTGCTGGGTGGCGCCTACTTCCTGTTCGATTGGTATAACGCGATTCCCTCTTGCGCTTCCGGGCCGGTCCGTGAGTCGATCGAATTTTCAGCCTGGCATGCGCTTCGTGCGATGGACGAGAACGTCGTGCCTGCACTGCCCAAGATGTTGAAGACGGAGCAGATCGGCCATGCCAGCGCGCGCCGCGAACGTGGCTGTGTCGCGACCGTGCGTGCAGGAGAGGAATTGCAGTCCTATGCCTACATTGTCTCGCCGCGCGATGGCAGGAAAGTGAAGTTCGAGGTCACGGAGGCGCACCATCTGCTCGTCGCCGCACGGTTCGGGAATCTCGACCGCGACGGCGATTTCGGCAACAAGGCAGAGCCGATCGGGCGCGACAACGTCCAGCGCGCCCTGCGCGCGGCCCTCGATGCGCCAAACCTGTTCACGACCGGCTCGTCCATCTCGCAAGTCGAACCGCTGGGCGCCTGCCGCGCGGTCGGAGGAGGACAGCGCTACGCTTGCAATGTGATGCTTCAACTCGGCAACCTGCCACGCAACGGTGCCCGGGCGTCGTTCGGCATCCTCCAGGCGGAGTTCACGTTCGAGCGCACATCCGGGCGGGAAGGGGAGCAGCCGCAGTGGCATGCCGCGGGCGATACCTACGGCAGGTATTTGCGCGCCGTCCATGAGGCACGCAAGACGGCGCTGCCTGTGAAGCCGGCGCCGGCAAGCGTTAGCGGTTGACGCGCGCCTGCGGTTGCGGAAACCGGTAATGCCCGGTAATCGGATAGGCAAACAAGCGGTCTTCCATGCGCGTTCCCATCCCGATGTTATGAATCACGAGCGGTACGCCCGCTGCGGTGCGCACGTCGGCAACCAGGCCGATGTGCGGCAAGCCCGGCGGCACCTGCCAGGTAACGATGTCGCCTGCAAGGTAATCCTTCGCATGCTTGCTAGCGCCCAGCGCGACGCCGTGGCGGCTGAAGTAGGCCGCCAGGTTCGGCACCCGGCGATGATCGATGTTCGGATCCGGCCGTTTCAAATTCCACTTGGCCGGATGCGGATAGGCGGACCATGCCCCCTTCATGTCGCGATGCACCAGTTCCTGCAGGTCATAGCCGACGCGCCGGAATGCGCGTACCACGACGTCGGTACAGACGCCGCGCTCGATCGGGACGTCGCCTTGTGGGTAGGCCAGCTTGACATAGGCAGGATCGTAATGCAGCGTGACGCCGATCTGCTCGCGGGCGGCAGCGACCAGGTCCAGCCTTTCGGCGCGCGCTACGCCAGTAGCGGACAACAGCAAGAGCAGGATGGGCAAGACGCTCGAACGGACCATGGGCACTCTCCTCGGATGGCATGCCAGTATCGACGTGGCGCCCGGCGCCACGTTTGACGCAAATCGCTAAAGCACCGTCACCGCGCTGCTTCCTCCACCCGCCCGGCGCACCTGGATCTTGGCCGCGATCCGCTCCGTCATCTCGTGCACGTGCGAGATCACCCCGACCTTGCGCCCCATCGACTGCAGCGCGTCGAGCGCAACCATCGCCACCGTCAGGGTGTCGCTGTCGAGCGAGCCGAAGCCTTCGTCGATGAACAGCGACTCGACCCGCACCCGGTTCGACGACAGCGAGGCCAGGCCCAGCGCCAGCGCCAGCGACACCAGGAAGGATTCGCCGCCGGACAGGGAGTTGACCGAGCGGATTTCGCCGCCCATGTCGTGGTCGCGCACCATCAGCGCCAGCGACGGCGCGCCGGCATTGTCCACGCGCTCCAGGCGATAACGCTTGGCCAGGTGCGTCAGGTGGGCGTTGGCGTAACCGAGCAGCACCTCCAGCGTGAACTGCTGGGCGTAGTTGCGGAACTTCTTGCCGTCGGCGGAACCGATCAGATCGGAGAGCCGGCCCCAGCGCGCCTCGATCGCCTGCTGGCGCTCGATCTCGGCCAGCATCGCCTGCGCCTTGACGCGGCGCTCGTCGTCCTGCGCGGCTTGCAGGCGCAGCGTCGAGGCGCCGTCGTGCAGGGACTGGCGCTCGTCCAGCACCTTCTGCAGCGCGGCCTGCACCGCCTCGGCATCCTGGGCGTGCGACGCCGGATCGGCGCTCGCCTCGTGCAGCGCGCGCTGGTTCTTGCGTTCGGCCAGCACGGCGGCGGCCCTGGCGACGGCGCCGTCGATCTCGCCCAGGGCCGCGCGTTCGTTCGACAGCCACTGCGCGCCAACCGCCAGCAGCGAAGCCAGCGCCGCCCCGTTTTCCACCGGCTCCAGGTCGGCGTGGCGGGCGGCGTAGTCCTCGATCCAGTCCGCCAGGCGGGCCGCCGCGTCGCGCGCGTCGTCGAGCAGGCTGGCGATGCGCTCGCCGGACTGCGCGATGCCGCTGCGGATGCGGGTTTCCAGCTGGGCCGCTTCGTTGGCGGCCAGCTGGCGCGCGGCCAGGGCATCGCGTGCGGCCGCCAATTGCTGGCGCAGGCCGGCCTCGACGTCCTGCACCGCACGGCCGTCGAACAGCGCGGCGCGTTCGGCGCGGCGTTCGCGCAGGGCGGCCTCGCTGCGCGCAAAGGCTTCCTGGGTGCCGGCGGCGGCCTGCGCGGCATGCTCGGCATGCACCGCGGCCTCGCGGGCGTTGGCCTCAACCGTGCCGAGCGCGCCGCGCTGCTCGGCCAACTGCGCCGACTGCGCAGTCCAGGCTTGCGCCTCGCCTGCGCGGTCGCGGTGCCAGGCGCCGGGATCGGCGCGCCAGCCGGTTTGCCAGCCGTCGCCGCAGGATGCGCACATCACCGGGTCGAGTTCGGCCAGCAGCGCATCCAGTGTTGCCGTGTCGCGTTCCGCCTGTGCGGCCAGCGCTTTCTGCGCGTGTTGGGCTTCCAGCTGGGCGGCGGCCGCGACTTGGGCCGCATCCTGTACGCGCTTGCATTCTGCGCTGGCCGCATCGAACGCAGCCTGGGCGGCATCGCGTGCCTGGAAGGCGCGCCGCGCCGCTCCCTGCTGCACATCATTTGCGCGCAGGGCTTCGCGTACGGTCTGCAACTGGGCGGCGAACCAGTCGGCACGCCCGGTACCCGACGCGGACTCGGGTGCGGCTTCCGCTGCAAGCGGATGCCTGTCCCAGGCTGCTTCGAGCATCTGCACGTCGTCCTGCAGGCCGGCGCGTTCTTCGTCCAGCAGCTCCTGGCGTTCCTGGCTGGCCGCCAGTTCGGCGCGGTGCGTGGCCTGAGCCGACAGGTTTGCCTGGACCCGGGTGCGCACCTCGTCGACCTGCGCGCGCAGGGTGTCGAGCACGGCGTGCAGGCGCACGTCGGGCGCGGCATACGGGTGGTCTTCGCTGCCGCAGACAGGGCAGGGTGCATGCTCGACCAGCCGCTCGCGCAGGTCTTCGACCTTGGCGGCGCAGGCCAGTTCGGCGGCGCTGAGCGCGACCTGTGCCTGGCTGGCGGCGGCGCGCAAAGCTGGCGCGGCGTCGACGGCGGCGGCCAGCGCGGTCTCGGCGGCCAGACGGGCGGCGCCGGTTTTTTCGCGTTCGAGGTCGATGCGTTGCAGGCGCTGGCGCGCGCTGGCATAGCCTTGCCAGATCTTCTCGGCGGCGGCCAGGGCGTCGCGCCGCGTTTCCAGGCCCGCGCGCGCTTCCAGCAGGCTGTCGAGATCGAACTCGGCCAGCGCCTGCACGGCCTGGGCACGTGCGGCTTCCTGTTGTTCGATGCGCTTCGATGCCGCCTGCACCGCTTCCTTGCTGGCGGTGGCGCGGGCCGTGGCGTCGACCAGCGCACGCTCGGCCTTCACCAACTGAGCGGCGTTCGCGCGGCTTGCCTGCGCGGCCGCATCCAGCTGGCCGAACAGCTTGTCCCAGCGCGGCCATTGGGCGGCCAGCGCCTCGAAGCGGCGGTTGGCATCGAGCCAGGCGGCGCTGCGCCCTTCGAGTGCGCGCGTGGCGTCGCGCTGCTGCGTGGCCTGGGCCAGTGCGGCCTGCGCCTTGGCCGACCCTGCTGCCGTGTCGTCGCGCTGCGCGGCCACCTTGGCGTGGGCGTCGCGCAGGGTGGTGATGGTGGCGTCGAGCGCCTTGGCCGCGTCCAGCTGCGGGGCGGCTGCCAGTTGCGCGGCTTCGACCTCGTGCACCGCATCGGTGGCGGCCACCACGTCCTGCACTGCCTGGCGCGCCGCGTCCTGCACGCGCTGCAGTTCGCGCTGGCCATTGGCGAGCGCGGTCTCGGCTTCCACCCGTTCCTTCTCGAAGCGCGCCAGGTCCGCCATCAGCGGACGCGCGTCCTGCACCACGTCGAGCGTGGCCAGGCGGATGCGGCGTTCGCGCGCGCCTTCGAACTGCACGCGCGCCTGCACCAGGGCAGCGTCGGCATCGAGCTCGTTGCGGCGCAGCCTGTCGCGTTCCTGGTGCCAGCGCAGCTGGGTTTCCAGCAGCGCGCGCTGCACCTCGACCGCCTGCAAAGCCGCTTCGGCCGCCGTCTTCGCGGCATCGAGTTCGGCGCGCGCTTCCGCCGCGAGAGGGGTCTGGTCGGCCAGGCGCGCGCTGATGCGGCGCACGTTTTCCTGTTCCAGCTTGTAGCGCTCGTAGGCGCGCTTCGAGATCTCGCTGTAGACGGCGCTGCCGGTCAGGGTTTCCAGCAGTTCGCCGCGCTCGTTCTCGTCGGTTTTCAAGAAGGCGGAAAACTCGTTCTGGGCCAGCAGCACCGAGCGCGTGAACTGCTCGAAAGACAGGCCGACGCGCTGCGCGATCTCGGCAGCCGCCTCGGTCTTGGTCGCACCCAGGGCCACCAGCTCGGGCAGACGATGCAGGGTCATGGCGGGCGGCTGCAGCAGGCCGCTGGCCTTGTTGCGCGAGCGGCGCACGCTCCAGCGCGCGCGGTAGCGCAGGCCGTCGTTGCCAACGAAGTCGACTTCGGCATAACCTTCGGCGGTGCCGCGCCGCAGCAGGTTGCGCGGATCGAAGGTCGAGACGGTGTCGCCGCCGGCGTCGGGCAGGGCGCTGCCGCCACGGCCGCCGCTCTTCGGCAGGCGCGGCGTGTTGCCATACAGCGCCAGGCAGAGCGCGTCGAGCAGGGTGCTCTTGCCCGCGCCGGTCGGGCCGCTGATGGCGAACAGGCCGGAAGAAGCCAGCGGCTCGGCCTCGAAGTCGACGCAGAAGTCGCCGGCCAGCGACGCCAGGTTGCGTCCGGCGATACGCAGGATCTTCATGCGTCCTCCCTGTCGCCGAGCATCATCAGTTCGGAAAAGGCCGAGAGCTGGTCGTCGGGCGCATCCTCGCCATAGCGCTGCTGCCACAGGCGCTTGAAGATATCGTCGGGCTGCAGCTGGGCCAACTGGTCGAGGGTCAGCGCCTCGGCCGCCTCGCCTGCAACCGTCTTGCGGGTTGGCTCGATCTTCGCCAGGCGCACCGGCTTGTCGGCGATCGCCGCTTCCACTTGCGCACGCAGGCCGGGCTCGGGGCCGTCGAGCAGCACCCGCACTTCCAGGTAGGGATGGCAGGCGGGCGGCAAATCGGGATCGAGTGCGAGCGATTCCAGCGCGGCCAGCACTTCCGCCAGCGGCGCCGGCTTGGCCGGTACGCGCAGCATCTCGACGGCGCGCGGCACATGGATGGGCGTGACCTCGCGCGCCACCGCGCCGTCGAGGTCGATGCGCAGCACCTGGTGCTGGTAGCCGACTTCGGCAAACGACAGCGGCAGCGGGCTGCCGCAATAGCGCAGGTGTTCCTTCTTGCCGACGCGCTGGGCCAGGTGCAGGTGGCCCAGCGCCGCGTACGCGATCTCCGGGTCGAACATCGAGGCTGGCAGCGCCTCGGTGCCGCCGATCACGATGCGGCGCTCGGAGTCCTGGGAAGACTGGCCGTCGACCATGTGGCAGTGGCCCATCGCCAGGATCGCCTGGCCTTCTTCACGGCGCGACCTCGCCAGTTCGAAGGCCTGGCGATACAGCGCGGCGATGCCGTTCAGGTAAGCGTCGCCCTCGACTTCCACGCGCGGCACGTCGCCCGGGCGCAGGAAGGGGATACCGAGGCACCAGGCTTTGATGGTGCCGTCGCGGTCGCGCAGCGGCACCAGCAGGCGGTCCATGTCGATGACGCCGTCGCGGCCGCGCACCACGTTGCCGATCACGGTCGTGCCATGCGCTTCCAGCAGCGGCCCCGGCGCCTCCAGGCGGCCCGGTGAATCGTGGTTGCCGGCGATGACGACGATCTGCAGGTGCGGCGTGCGCGCCTTGGCCCGCTGCAGGAAACCGTAGAGCTGGCGCTGGGCGGCGGACGACGGATTCGCGTTGTCAAAGATATCGCCGGCAATCAGGAGGGCATCGGCCTCCTCGCTCACGATGGTGTCGAGCAGCCAGTCGAGGAAGCACTGGTGTTCGTAGGTCCGGTCGTAATTGTGCAAGGTCTGGCCGAGATGCCAGTCGGAAGTGTGCAACAGCCGCATGGGGGAGTCGGAATCGGGAAGAGGGGATGGGATCTACTGCGTCGGCTGAACTATAACGCAGGTCGCGCGCGGCCACAAAAAAATGTCCGGCTAGCGCCGCGAGCAATGGCCAAACGTCATTAGAATATTGTCATGAGCGAATTGCATCTTTCCATCAACGGCGCCCGGGCCCTGCATCTGGCGGCGCAGGGCTTGCTGCAGCCGCGCCGGCGCAAGGCGGCCAAGGGCGACGTGCTCGACGCCATCCGTCGCATGGAAATGTTGCAAATCGACACCATTAATGTGGTCGCGCGCAGCCCCTATCTGGTCCTGTGGAGCCGGCTCGGCGACTACCGCAGCGCATGGCTGGACGAACTGCTGGCTGAAGGGAAATTGTTCGAGTATTGGGCCCACGAAGCCTGCTTCCTGCCGATCGAGGATTACGGCCTGTACCGCCACCGCATGCTCGACCCGGCGGCCATGGGCTGGAAGTATTCGAGCACCTGGATGCGCGAGCGCGCCGGCGAGGTCGCGGCGCTGCTGGCGCACATCCGCAGCAAGGGCCCGGTGCGCTCCTCGGATTTCGAAAGGACGGACGGCAAGAGCGGCGGGTGGTGGGAATGGAAGCCGGAAAAGCGTTCGCTCGAAGTGCTGTTCACCTCGGGCGCGCTGATGATTTCCCGGCGCCACAACTTCCAGCGCGTGTACGACCTGGCCGAGCGCGTGCTGCCCGGCTGGAGCGATGCGCAGCTGCCCGCGCTGGCGGACGTGCGCCGCAGCTTCGCGCTGCGCACCGTGAAAGCCCTGGGCCTGGCGCGCGCGGCCTGGATTCCGGACTACCACCGCACCCGGCGCCCGCACGTCGATCCGGCCGCGCTGGCCGAGGAAGGCCTGCTGCTGCGCGCCCGTGTCGAAGGCTGGAACGAGCCGGTCTACATCCACCCCGGCCATGGGGCGCTGGCGCGCCAGGCGGCCGAGGGCGCCTTGCGCCCGACGCTGACCACCATCCTGTCTCCCTTCGACCCGGTGGTGTGGGACCGGCGCCGCGCGCTGGAACTCTTCGGTTTCGATTACCGCCTGGAGTGCTATACGCCGGCCGCCAAGCGCCGCTACGGCTATTTCACATTGCCGATCCTGCGCCGCGGAGCGCTGGTCGGACGCATCGATGCCAAGGCGCACCGCCGCGCCGGCATCTTCGAGGTCAAGGCGGCGCTGTTCGAGCCGGGCCTGCGCACGAGCGAGGCCCTGGTGCGCGACGTCGCCGGCGCCTTGCAGCGCTGCGCGCGCTGGCATGGTTGCACGCAAGTGTCCATCAACCGCGCCGAGCCGGACGCGATGGCGGCGCGGCTGGCGCTGGCGCTGGAGTCCTCCCCCAGTTTGGGGCAAGCCGCATGAGCCTGCCCGCCGCCCCGCTGGACGTGGTGGGTGCGGACGGGCTGCCGCTGTTCGGGCGTTACCAGGGGCTGGCCGGCGCACCGGGCTGGAGCCGGCTGGCGCCGCCGTTTGCGCACGGTGCGCTGTGGCGCCGCCTGCACCATAAACGCTGGCATTTCGTGTCGCTGGTCACCGACGAGCTGTTCGTCGGCCTGGTCGTGATCGACATCGGCTGGAGCAACAGCGCCTTTGCCTATGCTTTCGACCGTACGCTGGGCAAAGTCGTAGAGGCATTTTCTCCAGTCGGCTTGCCGGGCTTGACTGCCGAGGTGGGCGCCACCGTGGCGGAGGGGGCGCGCTTCGTGATGCCGGGCCGGCGCATCGTCATCGAGGCCGATGGCGCCGATGGCCACCGCCTGCGCCTGCGCGCCGGCAATTTCCGTATCGATGCCGAATACGGCGGCGCCGGGCCGCGCTTGCTGGCGGTCGGCCCGGTGTGCGATGGCGGCGCGGTCCACAGCACGCAAAAGTCGCCCGGCCTGGCCCTGCGCGGCACGATCGATGCCGGCGGAAAACGCTTCCGCCTGGACGGCGGCGTTGCCAGCTACGATTTTTCGAATGGCTTGCTCGGGCGGCGCACGGCCTGGCGCTGGATCTCGGCGCACACGCGCGAGCTGGGCATCAACCTGCAGTCCGGCTATTTTGGCGACGCCGAAAATGCACTCTGGCTGGATGGCGAGCTGATTGCGCTGGGCTCGCTCGGCAGCCGGGTCGAGGCCGACGGCAGCTGGGCGATCGCCACCGCCGACGGCTTGCTCGACCTGCGCTTTACGCCCGAAGGCACGCGCCGCGACGACAAGCAATTGCTGGTTGCCAGCAGTAGCCTGACCCAGCATGTGGGACGTTTCGATGGCTGGGTCAAGGCTGGGCCGGACGGGCCGAAACGCACGGTTTCCGGGCTGACAGGACTGGCCGAAGACTACCGCGCACGCTGGTGAAAACGCCTGCGTCCGCCAACGCAGCAGGTTTCGTATGGTTGACTGTCGCTTCCGCACCGACCGGTCCGAGTTTGAGCCAGATCAAACGCCGGCCAGGGTCCGCTCCTTACACTACGAGTTCTTTCGGGCTGAAGAAAAACACAACAAGCACAGCCTGTCCAAAACCAGACTTCCCACTTTGCCGTGCTTCCTCGCGGAGCATGCGCTTGCATTGGAGAAATCGAGAGGAGACCGAATGCTTACCGCAACCTACACGCTCGTGGCATTGTCAGTTGAACAAACCAACATGCGCGTCAGCCTGCACGCAGTCCAGCAACTCGTTCAAAAAAGCTATGCGCGCCAGACGGCGCTGACGGTCGGCCAGGCCGAATACGTGTGCGATACCCTGCGCGGCCTGTACGAAAGCTGCCAGCGCCGCAAGCTCGACCGCTTCCTGCTGCCGGCCCTGCGCCGCGCCAGCGCGAATGCCGACAGCCTGGTGGCCGAGCTCGATCAGCTCAGCCGCGAGGCGGTCGAATCCCTGGCCACCGCCAACGAGCTGCTGCGCGGCGGCATCGACAGCGAAGAGCGGGTCGACGCCTTTTGCACCGCCGTCGAGCGCTTTTGCGCCGCGCTGACCCTCCGTTTCGAGCGCGAGGAGCTGGAGCTGTTCCCGGTGGCGCGCGTGGCGATCGCCGGCGAAACCTGGTTTGCGATGGCGCACCAGATGCTGGCACACGACGCCTACCGCGAGGAGCACCGGGTGCACCTGGTCACGCCGCCGGCCAGCCGTCCGGCACGCGGCGAGCCTGCGCATCGCCAGGCGCCGCCGGTGTCGTACATGCACTGAGTATTCGTACGCACCGGGTGCGCCGGGGTTCCTGTACGGCGCCGGCGCACGCGGCAGTCCGGCGCATCGACTACGCCGCTGCCCAGCCCGGATGCGCTGCATCCGCCTGCATCTGCCCGGCAACAGCCCGCGCACCTGTCGAGCGCGCCCGAAAACTGCCATCGTTCTTTGTTATGATGGGGGTTTTGGAAGTGCGATTTCATCATGTTCGAATTCCTATTCAAGCGTCAGGGCGACAAACCGGGTAATGCGCCGGCTGCGGCAGGTGGCAAGCTTGCCGACAAGGCGGCAAAGCCTGCAGCCGGGTCCGCACCGGCAGCGCCGGGCGGGCAGGGCGCTGGCGCGGCGCAGGCCCCGTCCAAGCCGGGGCAGGGAGGGCGCGAGCAGCAGGCCGAGCAACTGCGCCAGCTCGACGGCGATGAAAGCCGCGCCGTGGAATTCATCCTGCAGGCCGATTTTTCCGAACTGCGCCTGGCGGCGGCCGAGCAGGTCCACAGCCGCGCCGGGCTCGAGCGCGTGCACGCGGCCATGCGCAATCTCGACCGCCGTGTCGCCAAGCTGATGCAGTCGCGCCTGGATGCGATTCGCCACCACGACGCCGAACTGGCGCGCGGCCAGGCCACGCTGGAACAGGCGCGCGCCATGTTGCAAGACGGCTTGCTCACGCCGAACCACGTTGCCGAGCTCGACCGCAAATGGGCAGTCATTGCCGCACCCGAGCTGGCCGACGCGTTCACGTCCGTGCGCGCCCAGCTGGGCGCTCGCCTGGAAGCGCAGGTGGCGCTGCAGCGCGCCATGATCGACCGGCTGGCCAGCCTGCGCGCCCTGGAAACGGCCAACCTGAGCGCCGCCGAACTGGCCGCCCGCCTGGACGCGATGCTGCAGGAACAGAACGCCGCCCTGGCTGCGCCGGAACACGCCGCGCTGCCGCGCGCCCTGCCTGCCGAGTTCGCGGCGGAACATGCGCGCCTGAGCGCCAGCCTGGCGACGCTGGAACAGCAGCAGGCCGCCCTGGCCGCGCGCGAAGCCGCGCTTGCCGAGTGGCAGGCCCAGCCGGTGGCCGAACTGCAGGCCGACAAGGTACGCCAGGCCTGGCAAAAACTGCCGGCCTTGCCGCAAGGCACGGCCGCTGCCGCCTTGCAGGAACGCTTCGACGCACTGCTGGGTACGCTGTCTCAGCCACTCCCGAAACAGGCAAGCAAGGGAGCAAAACCGCGCGAACTGCCGCCATCGCCCGCCAGGGATACTGCTGCCCAGGCCGCCAAACCGGCGCGAAATGACGCCAACAAGGGCGCCGACCAGGGCTTCGTCGACACCATGGATGCGCTGGAAGCCGCCCTGCAACAAGGTTCGCTCGGCACCGCCGCCGAACTCGACAAGGCGCTGAAGGAAACCAAGGGCAAGGGCATGCGCCTTTCCGCCGCCCAGGCCGACCGCCTGAGCCACCTGCGCGCCGAACTGAAACGCCTGTCTGACTGGGCGCGCTGGGGCGGCAACGTGTCGCGCGAAGAACTCATCAAGACCGTGGAAACCCTGTCCACGCAAAGCCTGCCGATGGCCGAGCTGGCCAAGAAGGTCGGCAGCATGCGCGAACGCTGGAAGGCGCTCGACAGCCTGTCCGGCGCCGCCCCGAAAAGCCTGTGGGAACGCTTCGACCACGCCTGCACCGTGGCCTACGCCCCGGCCGCGGCCCACTTCAAGCACCTGGCCGACGAGCGCCACACGAACGCCGCGCGCGGCGAGGCCCTGGTGGCGGAAGCGCAAGCCGAAATCGGCCGCCTGGAATCGGGTGAGGCCGACTGGAAGCACGTGGCCGGCACTGTCCAGCGCCTGCGCCTGGCCTGGAGCCACCTGGGCGCCATCGACCGCAAGGACAAGAAACGCCTCGACCAGCAGTTCGCCGCTGCCCTGACCACCCTGCAAGGCCCGCTGGAGGAGCAGCGCAAGGCCGAGATGGCCGGGCGCGAAGAACTGATCGACGAAGTGGCGAACATCGACCCGCACGACCGCCACGCCGTCGACCGCCTGCGCGACATCCAGGCGCGCTGGCAGGAGCACGCCCGTGCGCTGCCGCTCGAACGCAAGGCCGAGCAGGCCCTGTGGCAACGCTTCCGCGCCGCCTGCGACGAATTGTTTGCGGCGCGCAAGGAAAGCGCGCATGCGGCCGATGTCGAACGCCGCGCCCACGAAGCCGCCAAGGAAGCGATCACCGCGCGCCTGGAAGCCGCCGCCCCGGAGGCCACGCCCGCCACCGCCGGCAAGCTGTTGCGCGAAGCCGCCGCCGAATGGCATGCCATCGGCCCGGTGCCGCGCGCCCACGAGGCGCGGGTCGACAAGCGTTACCACGAGGCTGTTGCCAAGGTCCAGCACCATGCCGACCTGGCACGGCGCGCCGCCGGGCTGGCGCTGGCCGGCGCCCTGCGCGATAAACTCCGCGCCTGCCAGGAGCTGGAAGATTCGCTGGCCCAGCCCGGGCAGACCGTGGCGGCCGCCGACTGGCGCGCGCGCTGGGCGGCCTTGCTGCCGGCCGGCAGCGAATACGATCCGGTGCTGGACGCCCGTTTCGAATCGGCCCTGAACGCCGTCGACGGCGACCGCGAAGCCTATGCGCGCCTGCTGGAAGCGAACCGCGCGACCTTGCTGCAGGAATTGCTGCGCCAGGAGGTGGCCGCCGGCATCGACAGCGGCGCCGAGTTCGCGCGCGAGCGCCTGAAACTGCAAGTCGAAGCCTTGCAATCGACCCTGAAAGCCGGCGAGAAGCCCGGCCACAAAGGTGATAAAGCCGGCGGCCTGCGCCAACTGTGCGCCTTGCCGGCCCTGGTCGACGAGCGCACCGCGCTGCGCATCGAGCAACTGCTGATGCGCACGGCACGGGAGGGCAAATGACTGACAGCACGAACGAGGCAATGAGCACGTCAGTGATCACCTCAGTGAGCACCTCAGTGAGTCCCTCAGTGAGCAAGGTCCGCGTCCAGACCGGCGACTTCGACCTCGGCCAGGAACTGGCGCGCCTGCGCGAAGGCGATGCGCGCGTCGGCGCCGTGGTCAGTTTCGTCGGCACCGTGCGCGACATGAACGACGGTTCCTCGGTCTCGGAAATGGAGCTGGAGCACTATCCCGGCATGACGGAAAAGGCGCTGGAAGACATCGTCGCCCAGGCCGAAGCGCGCTGGCCGCTGTACAACGCCCTGGTCATCCACCGCGTCGGTCCGCTGGCGCCGTTGGCGCAGATCGTGCTGGTTGCCTGCAGCGCGGCTCATCGCGGCGAAGCCTTTGCCGCCTGCGAGTTCATCATCGACTACCTGAAGACCGACGCCCCGTTCTGGAAAAAGGAACAGACGCCGGAAGGCGCGCGCTGGGTCGATGCGCGCCTGTCCGACGACTCCGCGAAAGCCAAGTGGGCAACCCGCTGAGCTGGCTGGCGGTAGGGGCGGGCGCCGCCATCGGCGCCTGGCTGCGCTGGGGCTTGGGCCTGTGGCTAAGCAATGTCCACGCCCAGGTCCAGGCCGGCACCCTGGCCGCTAACCTGGTCGGCGGTTACCTGATCGGCATCGCGCTCGGCTTTTTCAGCAGCCATCCTCACCTGTCGCCCGAATGGCGCCTGTTTATCGTCACTGGCTTCCTGGGCGGTTTGACGACTTTCTCCAGTTTTTCCGGCGAATCCGTGGCGCTTTTGCAGCGCGGCGAATACGGCTGGGCCATGGCGCACACGCTCTTGCACCTGGGCGGCTCGATCTTGCTGTGCATCGCCGGTTTTGCGACCTGGCGCGTCTTGCGCGCCTGAACCCCGGGTAGCGTCTGGCGATACAACGCGCGTAACCGGAAATCACGCAAGCCAAGCGATTATCTTGGTGCTAGACTTGCCGCCAGACAAACAACTGGAGCTTGCCGTGACGACTGTTCAACGACCGACCGCCGCGTTCGTCGGCGCTTCCTGGGCTGCCTTGCTGATTGGCGCCATCGCCTTCCTCTGGGGTTTGTGGAACGCGACGATGCCGCTCAACGAAAAAGGCTATTACTTCACCTTGCTGCTGTACGGCCTGTTCGCCGCGATCTCGCTGCAAAAGTCGGTGCGCGACCGCAGCGAAGGCATTCCCGTCACCGGCCTGTACTTCGGTCTGTGCTGGTTCTCGCTGATCGCGGTCATGACGCTGCTGACCATCGGCCTCTGGAACGCGACCCTGGCGCCGAGCGAAAAGGGTTTCTATGCGATGGCCTTCGTGCTGAGCCTGTTTGCGGTGGTGGCGGTGCAGAAGAACGTGCGCGACCTGGGCAGCCTCGAACCCGAGCACGCCAGCGCGGCACGCTCGGGCGAAGTCTGATCCACCGGAGGGCAACGGCAGCGGCAGCCGCGTGCGCGGACCGCCGCTTTTTTATTACCCGTGCGCCGTTTCTCCTCGACTGCGCCACAGCGAGTAGGCGATACCCGCCCCGATCAGCACCACGGTCACCGCCAGCGACAGGCTGGCCGGCACCTTCCCTCCGAACACGAAGTCACCCAGGAAGATCTTCGAGCCGATGAACACCAGCACCGCCGCCAGCGAATACTTCAGGTAGCGGAAGCGCTGTACCACGTCCGCGAGCGCGAAGTACAGCGCGCGCAGGCCCAGCACCGCGAAGATGTTCGAGGTGTAGACGATGAACGGGTCGCTCGTGATCGCAAAGATCGCCGGCACGCTGTCGACGGCGAAGATGACGTCGGTGAACTCCACCATGAGGAGCGCCAGCAGCAGCGGCGTGGCGTACCACAGCTTGCGCCCCGGTTGCTGCGGATGCGGCAGGCGCACGATAAAGTCGTGCCCGTGCGTGGTCTCGCTCACGCGCAGGTGACGCCGCAGCCAGGCCAGCAGGGCGCTGTCGCGCACCCCGTTCGGGTTTTCGGACACGAACAGCATCTTGATGCCGGTCACGACCAGGATCGCGCCAAAGATGTACAGAACCCAGTAATAGCTGGCGACCAGGGCTGCACCGGCGCCGATCATGATGCCGCGTGTGAGGATCACGCCCAGGATGCCCCAGAACAGCACGCGGTGCTGGTAGAGCGGCGGAATGGCAAGCGTGGAAAAGATCAGCGAGATCACGAAGATATTGTCGAGCGACAAGCTCTTCTCGATCAGGAAGCCGGTATAGAACTGCAGCGCCTTTTCGCTGCCGAAGCCGTGCCAGACCCAGAGCCCGAAGGCCAGGCCCGCACTCAGGTAAAGGGCCGAGAGCTTCAGACTCTCGGCGACGCCGATGACGTGGTCATCGCGGTGCAGGACCCCCAGGTCGAAGGCCAGCAGCAGGACGACGACAGCCAGGAACACCAGCCACATCCACACCGGTGCACCCAGCCAGACGACACTCAGGAAGTCCATGGCATCACTCCTCCATCAGGGCGCCGGCCGGCGCCGGCGTCGACCATTTGCGCTGGGCCCGCTGCAGCAACAGGTGCTCGCGGCTGTCGATCTGGCGGTCGGCATGCACGATGTCGAGCATCGCCTTCAGCACGTGCATGCGCAGCAGCGGGTCGGCCACGTCGTCGAGCAGGCGGTCGAGGGTGGCGTTGTCGATCTCGATGTCTTCGCGGCCGTGGCGGCGCGCGCCCGCCAGCAAGTCGTCGCACAGGGCCACGACGGCATCGTCGAAGCGGTCGGCATCGACGCCGAGCCGGTCCAGGATGGCGCTGTGGTGCAAGGCCTTCATTTCGGATGGGGCCAGGTGGCCGTCGACGATCATCGACAGGGCCAGCAGGCGGCAGACGGCGTCGGGACTGTTCAGGGCACAGAATCGCATGGTGTGTTCCTCGTTCGGTAGTTAAGATGGCTTCAGCTTAGGTGCCCCCGGCCAAATAAGAAACCGAGGTTTCCTTGATCGTTACTCAGGTTTTTCCGAAGTATCGAACCCGGTTGTTGCGCATTTGCCTTGCCGATCTTGAAAAGTGCATCCCCATCCCAATTTTCTTTTCCATCCAAGAACACCTCTCCAGGGAGCACTACCATGCGGCAAGACAAACTGACGACCAAGCTCCAGGAAGCGCTGGCCGATGCCCAGAGCCTGGCGGTCGGCAACGACAACCAATACATCGAACCGGTCCACCTCCTCACCGCCTTGTTGAACCAGGACGATGGCAGCGCACGCTCGCTGTTGCAGCGCGCCGGAGTGAACGTCGGCGGCCTCACCAATGCATTGCGCAGCGCCTTCGAGCGCCTGCCCAAGGTCTCGGGCACCGGCGGCGAAACCCAGGTCGGGCGCGAGCTGATGTCGCTGCTGAACCTGGCCGACCGCGAATCGCAAAAGCGCGGCGACCAGTTCCTGTCGAGCGAAATGATCCTGCTCGGCCTGAGCGAAGACAAATCCGACGCCGGCCGCCTGGCGCGCGAACACGGCCTCACCCGCAAGTCGCTGGAAGCGGCGATTTCCGCCGTGCGCGGCGGCGAGTCCGTGAATTCGCAAGACGCCGAAGGCCAGCGCGAAGCGCTGAAAAAATACACGCTCGACCTGACCGAGCGTGCCCGCCTGGGCAAACTCGACCCCGTGATCGGCCGCGACGACGAGATCCGCCGCGCGATCCAGGTGCTGCAGCGCCGCACCAAGAACAACCCGGTGCTGATCGGCGAACCGGGCGTCGGCAAGACCGCGATTGTCGAAGGACTGGCCCAGCGCATCGTGAACGGCGAAGTGCCCGATTCGCTCAAGAGCAAGCGCGTGCTGTCGCTCGACATGGCGGCGCTGCTGGCCGGAGCAAAATTCCGCGGCGAATTCGAGGAGCGCCTGAAATCCGTGCTGAAGGAGCTGGCCCAGGACGAAGGCCAGACCATCGTCTTCATCGACGAGATCCACACCATGGTTGGCGCCGGCAAGGCCGAGGGCGCGATGGACGCCGGCAACATGCTGAAACCGGCACTGGCGCGCGGCGAGCTGCACTGCGTGGGCGCGACCACGCTCGACGAATACCGCAAGTACGTGGAAAAGGACGCCGCCCTCGAACGCCGCTTCCAGAAGATCATGGTCGACGAGCCGAGCGTGGAAGCGACCATCGCCATCCTGCGCGGCCTGCAGGAGAAGTACGAGCTGCACCACCAGGTGGAGATCACCGACCCGGCCATCATCGCCGCGGCCGAGCTCTCGCACCGCTACATCAGCGACCGCTTCCTGCCCGATAAGGCCATCGACCTGATCGACGAGGCGGCCTCGAAGATCAAGATCGAGATCGACTCCAAGCCGGAAGTCATGGACAAGCTCGAACGCCGCCTGATCCAGCTGAAGATCGAGCGCGAAGCCGTGCGCAAGGAAACCGACGAAGCCTCGTTGCGCCGCCTCGATCTGATCGGCGAGGAAATCGCGCGCCTGGAACGCGAGTACAACGACTTCGAAGAAATCCTGAAGGCCGAAAAGGCGGCGGTGCAGGGTACGACTCACATCAAGGAAGAGATCGAGCGCATCCGCCACCAGATGGAGGATGCCAAGCGCCAGTCGAACTGGCAGCAGGTCTCGGAGCTGCAGTACGGCCGCCTGCCGGAACTCGAAGCGCAACTGAAGCATGCCGAGGAAGCCGCGTCGCGCAACGAAGGCGAGGCCGAGAAACCGAAGCTGCTGCGGACGCAAGTGGGCGCCGAGGAAATCGCCGAAGTGGTCTCGCGCGCGACTGGCATCCCGGTCTCGCGCATGATGCAGGGCGAGCGCGACAAGCTGCTGCACATCGAGGAAAAGCTGCATGAACGCGTGGTCGGCCAGGACGAAGCCATCGAGGCGGTGTCGGACGCCATCCGCCGTTCGCGTGCCGGCCTGTCGGACCCGAACCGTCCTTACGGCTCCTTCATGTTCCTGGGCCCGACCGGCGTCGGCAAGACCGAGTTGTGCAAAGCCCTCGCTTCCTTCCTGTTCGATACCGAGGAAGCCCTGATCCGCATCGACATGAGCGAATTCATGGAGAAGCATTCGGTCGCCCGCCTGATCGGCGCGCCGCCGGGCTACGTGGGCTACGAGGAGGGCGGCTATCTCACCGAAGCCGTGCGCCGCAAGCCCTACAGCGTGATCCTGCTCGACGAGATCGAGAAGGCGCACCCGGACGTGTTCAACGTGCTGCTGCAGGCGCTCGACGACGGCCGCATGACCGATGGACAGGGCCGCACCGTGGACTTCAAGAACACGGTGATCGTGATGACCTCGAACCTGGGTTCGCACAAGATCCAGGCCATGGACAGCGACGAGCCGGCGGTGGTGAAGCTGGCCGTGATGGCCGAGGTGCGCGGGCACTTCCGTCCCGAGTTCATCAACCGGATCGACGAGATCGTGGTCTTCCACGCCCTGGACGAGCGCAACATCGGCGACATCGCCCGCATCCAGCTGCGCAACCTGGAAGGCCGCCTGGCCAAGATGGACATGGCGCTCGACATCGACGACGCGGCCCTGCAGAAGATCGCGGAAGCCGGTTTCGATCCGGTGTATGGCGCACGTCCGCTGAAGCGCGCGATCCAGCAGCAGATCGAGAATCCGCTGTCGAAGGCGATCCTGTCGGGCCAGTTCGGGCCGAAGGACACGATTCCGGTGCGCGTGCGCGGCGGCCAGCTGGTCTTCGGCGACGAGCCCGGAGTCGAGCTGGCGAAGTAACAGGTAGTACTGTAGGGTGGACGGCTTGTTATCAAGTCCCCCGGACTTGATAACTCCACGCGTCGTTTGCGGCTCTGCTTTCGTCCGGGATGATCTCGCGGCCAACATTCAACGCGTGGACGGCGCACAAGCCGGCGCCATGCCGGCCCTGCGGCGCTAGCCGTCCACCCTACGCATCCTCGCTATGCCACGTCTCCCGCCATACCCTTTTGTCATCACCCAGTCATGCACGGGTGCCACCATGCCGGCACTTTCATCGACTGGAGTTCACGCATGTCCCGTACCTTCGTCTCCTGCCTGGGCGTCACCGCGCTGGCCCTGCTGTCCGCCTGCGGTAGCGACCATGACGACACGCCCGCAACGACCCCGCCGGTGGCCGAGCAGCCGACCACGCCACCGGTCGCCGCCAACACCAGCGTCGCCTTCATGTCCGACGTCCACTTCCACGACGTCTACGGCGACTTGAAGAGCACCCAGTTTTCCGGCATCCCCACGAAGGACGGCAAGAACGCCACCATCCGCACCATGTACGCGCAGCTGACCTCGACGCGCCTGTTCAACGAAAACTACTTCGCTTTCCGCACCGCGCTCGACGACGCCTACGCCAAGGGCATCCGCATCGTCGCCTTCCCGGGCGACTACTCCGACGACGCCCAGCCGATGAATGTCGACGGCATCGCCACCGTGCTGAAGGAATACCAGGCCAAGGGCATGCGCTTCTTCCTGGCGCCAGGCAACCACGATCCGGTCGAGCCCTACGACGACCAGGAAGCCGGCAAGAACGACTTTCTGACCAAGGACGGCAAGGAGCAAAAGGTCTATGCCACCTCGAACGCGGCCTGCGTGGCCAAGGACCCGAGCGTGGTCTGCACCGACCAGTTGATGGAGCAGGGCTACGACAAGCTGATGGCCAAGCTCGGCGAGTTCGGCTTCAATCCGAACAAGGCCGACCTGCACTGGGAAACCCCGTTCAGCAAGTACACGGGCGGCAAATACAGCTACGACGAAGCCGTGGCCCAGTCGGCGGTGGCGAAGCGCGAGTTCGAGATCTGCGCCGAAGGTGCGGGCGGCGCATATAAAGCGGCCGGTGAAGCCAGGCTCGGCAAGTCGTATACGCGTTGCACGAACATGGTCGACAGCAGCTACCTGGTGGAGCCGGTGAAAGGCCTGTGGCTGCTGGCGATCGACGCCAACGTCTTCATTCCGAACGCGAAATTCGACCCGGCCAATCCGAAGAAGTTCAACGGCTACGACGGCGCCGGCAACGCCGGCTGGAACAAGGTGCTGACGCACAAGATGCACCTGGTCGACTGGATCAAGTCGGTGACGGCGCGCGCCAAGGCGGAAGGCAAGCAGTTGATGGCCTACTCGCACTATCCGACCATGGACTTCTATGCCAACCAGACCGAGGCCATGAAGGCTGCCTTCAAGCCGGGCGCCTTCCAGACCGCGCGCGTGCCGAATGCGGCCACCGCCGCCGGCGTCGCAGCGACCGGCCTGCGCTGGCACGTGGGCGGCCACATGCACTTCAACGGCACCAACGACTTCGCCGATGCGAACGGCAACTACCTGGTCAACGTGCAGTCGCCATCGCTGGCGGTGTACGGCGCGGCCTACAAGATCATCACGTATAAGGACCTCGATACCGTCGACGTCCGGACCGTGGCCCTGAATACGGTGGCGCGCTTCAACGAGCTCTTTCCCTACTACTTGGTCGAGTACGACTACCTGCAGGGCAGCACGGCAGCGGCCGACGTGGCCAAGCGCTGGGGCCGCGGCATTCTCGATACCCGCTCGTACGGCGAATACACCCACACCTATTTCGGCGAACTCTCGCGCCTGCGCTTCATGGACGAGTACTGGCCGTGCGAGATGAAGGAAGCGGCGATGGCGCTGAACGGCAGGCAGATGCTGATCATGTCGCAGCTGGACACGCGCGTGACCCTGGCCCAGCTGAAGGACAACCCGGGCGTGGTGCCGCTGACCGCTGCGTGCGCCGCCACGGGTACGCCATCGGGCACGGCCGTCGCCGCCGCCCAGCTGACTGCCGACTGGCGCGAGGCCACCGTGCGCGCCGAGCTGGTCGCCGCCAGCGCCGGCCTGAAACTCGACGACTTCGCCAGGATCACGGCCTACGACTTCTATGGCGACTTCCACCGGACCGTGTATGCCGGCGAGCTGGCGCTGCGCGACATGGGCCAGGAACGCGTGAACCAGTACAAGGTCCTGATGCGCGCCTTCCCGGCCAACCCGGCGCCGGTCGTACGGATCGGCGACAAGGTCTCGGACCAGAACGCGGTGCAGGTGGCATACCAGAACCAGTTCAAGCAGGTGTTCGCCATCTTCAAGGGCCTGGGGTCGGGCAAGCCGAGCGACCGCTTCACGATCGACCTGAAGGGCAAGAAGATCGGGAATGCGGATAGCGCGAGCATGAGTTTCAACTGAGACTGTAGCTGAGCGCTTCAGCCGAACGCTAGCCGGGCAGGGCAGAAATGGCCTCGCCCGGCAAAGTCTGGCAGTTTTGACTACACTGGCTGTTTCCTTCTTCTCGACGGTCAGTTCAATGAGCACAACCAGCCTGCGCCAGGACGCCCGTGTCATCGGCCTGGTCGGCACCTCGCACGGGGTGTCGCACTTCTACCACCTGATCCTGGCCGGCCTGTTTCCCTGGCTGAAGGAAGCCTTTGGGCTGTCCTACTCGGAACTGGGCCTCTTGATGACGGTGTTCTTCGTGGTCTCCGGTGTCGGGCAGGCCTTGTCGGGCTTCGTGGTCGACCGCGTCGGCGCGCGCCGGGTGCTGTTCACCGGCCAGGCCCTGCTCGGCGTGGGAGCGCTGGTGCTGGCCGCGGCGCCGAGCTACGCCGTGCTGCTGGTCGGCTCCTTTGTCGCCGGCTGCGGCAATGCCGTCTTCCACCCGGCAGGCTATACGCTGCTGAACCACGGGGTGTCGAAGGAGCGCCTGGCCTATGCCTTCTCGGTGCACGGCATTTCGGGCAACCTCGGCTGGGCGGCGGCGCCCATCTTCCTGGCCGGCGTGGCCACCCTGTCGAGCTGGCGCGTGGCGCTGCTCTCGGCCAGCGCGATTCCCTTCATCATGCTGCTGGTGCTGTTCCTGAACCGCGACGTGCTGCCGAACAAGGCCACCGTGGCGAAAGGAGGCGAGGCGGGCGGCAGCGCCTTCGGCTTCCTGCGCCTGCCGGCGGTATGGATGTGCTTCGGCTTCTTTTTCCTGACGTCGATTGCGCTGGGCGGCATCCAGGCGTTTTCGTCGACCAGCCTGGTGGCGCTGTATGGCATCAGCTTCGCGACCGCCGCCACCGCCTACACGACCTTCATGCTGTCCTCGGCGGCGGGCATGGTGGCGGGCGGCTTCCTGGCTGCGCGCGCCCACAACCACGACCGCACCATCACGGTGGCCTTCCTGTTCGCGGCGGCGATGGCGCTGCTGCTGGCCGCCAGCGTGGTGCCGGGCGCGCTGGTCGTGGTGGTGATGGGCGCGATCGGCCTCGCCACTGGCATCGCCGGCCCCTCGCGCGACCTGCTGATCCGCGCCGCCGCGCCGCCGAACGCGACCGGACGCGTGTTCGGTGTCGTCTACTCGGGGCTGGATACGGGCATGTCGGTCGGGCCGCTGCTGTTCGGTGCGCTGATGGATGGCGGGCATCCGGCGTCGGTGTTCATTGGCGTGGCGCTGTTCCAGACCCTGGCGATTGCCACGGCTGTTGGTGCGGGCAATAGCCGGCGTGCGCCGGTGGGGCACAAGGCGTAAGCGATACAGAAGCAGCAGCCCCCCAACGCGCGTAGCCCAGCGGCACGCGCGTTTTTTATTGCCGGTCATCAATTCATCAATTGCCATGCACGCCATCATGGCAGGCGCTTGGATGATCGCCACCGCCACCCCGATTTCACAATGCGAAATGGTGGATTCATCACGTGAAAAGCACGCGCCGGCTCATCCTTATCTTGCCTCTCATTTTGAGAAATCTCATTCCGTATCATGGAATGACAAAGATAAGTAGCTGATTATGAATAACAAAAAAATGTTTTGCTGTCTTATATAAGAGTGATTGTGCTGTGCACAAACAGGGCTATGATTTGTCTAACGGATTTCACTTCGCAAACAGCTTAGTCAACTACTTCATCAGCTACTTTATTCAATCAGGAGAACACCATGGCAACTCGTGAACAGCAAATCGCCGCACTGCAAAACGACTGGGACACCAATCCACGCTGGAAAGGTGTCGTGCGCAATTACACCGCCGAAGACGTGGTGCGCCTGCGTGGTTCGGTGCAGATCGAGCACACCCTGGCCAAGCGCGGCGCCGACAAGCTGTGGAGCCTGGTCAACGAAGAGCCGTTCGTCAATGCCCTCGGCGCCCTGACCGGCAACCAGGCCATGCAGCAGGTGAAGGCCGGCCTGAAAGCCATCTACCTGTCGGGCTGGCAAGTCGCCGGTGACGCCAATTTGGCTGGCGAAATGTATCCCGACCAATCGCTGTATCCGGCCAACTCGGTGCCGATGGTCGTGCGCCGCATCAACAACACCTTCCAGCGCGCCGACCAGATCCAGTGGTCCGAAGGCAAGGACGACATCGATTACTTCGCGCCGATCGTGGCCGATGCCGAAGCCGGTTTCGGCGGCGTGCTGAACGCCTTCGAGCTGATGAAGTCGATGATCGAAGCGGGCGCTGCCGGCGTCCACTTCGAAGACCAGCTGGCCTCGGTGAAGAAATGCGGCCACATGGGCGGCAAGGTGCTGGTGCCGACCCGCGAAGCCGTCGAAAAACTCACCGCCGCCCGCCTGGCAGCCGACGTGATGGGCACCCCGACCCTGGTCGTGGCCCGTACCGACGCCGAAGCGGCCGACCTGCTGACCTCGGACGTGGACGACAACGACAAGGCCTTCTGCACCGGCGAGCGCACCGTTGAAGGCTTCTATAAAACCCGTCCCGGCATCGAACAGGCGATTTCGCGCGGCCTGGCCTACGCCCCGTTCGCCGATCTGGTCTGGTGCGAGACCGGCAAGCCGGACCTGGCCTTCGCCAAGCAGTTCGCCGACGCCATCCACGCCAAGTTCCCGGGCAAGATGCTGGCCTATAACTGCTCGCCGTCGTTCAACTGGAAGAAAAACCTGGACGATGCGACGATCGCCAAGTTCCAGAAAGAGCTGGGCGCGATGGGCTACAAGTTCCAGTTCATCACCCTGGCCGGCTTCCACGCCCTGAACTACGGCATGTTCAACCTGGCCCACGGCTATGCGCGCCGCCAGATGTCGGCCTTCGTCGAGCTGCAGGAAGCCGAATTCGCCGCCGCCGAGAAGGGCTTTACCGCGGTGAAACACCAGCGCGAAGTCGGTACCGGCTACTTCGACGCCGTGACCCAGACCATCCAGCAGAACCAGAGCTCGACCACGGCGCTGCATGGCTCGACCGAGGACGAACAATTCTTCGACGAGAAGAAAGTCGCTTGAGCCGCTTGAAGGCCGGTTGATCAGCCGCGGGTGCAGAACCCGCGGCTTTTTTCGTTTTGGCGCCGCCGATTTTGGCGCACCCGGCTTTCTAGGCGATAATGACGCCTGTTACCGCCGTTCGTCCGAACGGCGCTTTGATTTTAGGATTCCCATTATGTTGAGCTACCGCCACGCCTTTCACGCGGGTAATCACGCCGACGTCCTCAAGCATTTCGTCCACGTG
>Ga0209023_10002104_pt1 | contig 25610 bp, 22 predicted proteins | sample LakOneMetagenome_FD_187468 | JGI IMG/M metagenome (GOLD analysis project Ga0209023, IMG submission 187468) | Freshwater and sediment microbial communities from Lake Erie, Canada (SPAdes) (version 2) | ecosystem: Environmental > Aquatic > Freshwater > Lentic | place: Lake Erie, Canada... | reverse complement strand
CAGTTTCGATACCGCGGCGGCTCGCTCGACATACGGCGCGGTCACGGCTGTGTCGGGAAGATCGAGTTCCACGAAGCGCATGACGCAGTTCATGCCGACGGTGAGCGCCTCGGCGGCCGGCAGGAACACGTCGCGCAGCGCGGCCTGTTCGTCCTGCGCGCGCCGGATGTCGCGGTCTTCGGCCTGCGCCTTCAACTGGCGCTCCAATGAGGCGCGGTTGGTCATCCACGCGCCGAGCAACGTGAAACCCGCGCCGGCGACGACACCCCAGAATGTCGGCGGGATGGGCTGGATGACTTGCAGGAATTGATTCCAGTTCATGGGGATCCTCGGCGTGGCTTCATTCTACGCGTGCGTCATTGACGTTGAACTCGATGGTCGACGTCGCGGAAGATTTCTGCAATGTGATGCCTACGCCGTAGTATTGCAGGAACGCGATCGTCATCTTGCTGGCCGGGTACACGGCGCCATGGCAATTGACTTGGACACGTGCTTGAACCTCTCGTGCTCGATCATGCAGTTGAAAGCTAACCCGCTACACCCGACGCGTGCGCCCGCGCGAGCACTTCTTTCGCGGCCCGGCTGGCCTCGTCGATCGCCGCGTGCGCGTACGCGACCCAAGCCGCGTCCGACCCGGCGAAACTGATGCGGCCGACCGGCTGCCGAGAGGTGTCCGCCACGCCGTCGGGCAGGGCCTCGCCGGGGTAGGCATAGCCGTGTCCCCAGCGGTTGACCGTGATGGCCGCGATGTCCTTGTCCGCATCGAACCCGCCCGGACCCAGGATACGCGTGAGTTCGTCGCGCAACGCGGCTTCGAAATCGGCGAACGGCCGCTGGTACAGCACGGTGCGCGCCGCGCGGAGCGAGGCCTGCAGGTCGGCGATCGGCGCCGGCGGATCCGGCATGTGCGACAGATGCACGAGGATGGGCTCGTCGGGCGTTCGCGCGAATGCGTAGCGGCCGAGGCTGACGGGGTAATCCAGCTTCAAGGCGTCATAGAAGCCGGTGGGATTGTTGACGAAGTGCACGCCGCGGTTGACCCACGCGCGCCAATTGCGCATCGCCACCGTGACGTACACGATCGGCGCCCGCACGCCGTTGGCCACCGCTGCGCGTTGCGGTTCGGGCAGGTCGGCACAGATATACGGCAGCATCGCGAAGTAGCCGGCGTAGATCGCGTGGCGGGCGCGCACGCGCCGCACGGCGCCGTTCGCCTGGTACAGCACGTCGACGTGTTCGCCGGAATTGGCCAGCTTGACCACCGTGCTCGACAGGCGCAGGCGCACCGGCGAACCAGCGCGGTCGAGTTCGTTGTAGTGGAAGCGGGCGGTAACGATGTCTTCCATCGTGCTGCCCGAGGCGGCGCGCGGAATCATGCGGCGCACGAGCATTCGCGCAATCGACGCGTTGCCGTCGGGAAAATGATGGATATACGGTTCCGTCTCTTCGGCGGTATCGACGAGCTCATCGAGGCCCAAGCCCTGGAAGCCGGGCTGGCCTGAGCCCGCCGCGTAGAACGCGGGGACGAGGTTGGCGTTCAGCGCGAACAGATCCTTGGTGCGGCCGGCGAACATGCGCACGACGACCGGATCGAGCCGCCAGTATTTCTCGAGGAAGTCCTGGTAGGAAGTCGTCGTGAGTTGGTCGACCTTCTGCTTGTCGGTGAGCCCGGCCAGCACATCGCGCTTTTCCGTGAACAGCGCGATCAACTGCTGCTGCTGCTCGGGCGTCAACGGGCAATCGGCGGCGAATTGCGCGATCGGCCGCCCGTTGTGGAGCGCCGCCGGAATATCGGTCGGGAGCGAGCGCTGCGGATCTCCGGTGACCAGCCGATCCACCCCGAATGCTTCGCGCGGAAAGAACACGCCGCTCGACAGGCCGAGGCCGGGATACAGCTTCGTGTTGATGGCCGTTTCAAAGCGCGACGGATGGATGCCGAGCGCAGCGAGCAGGCCCAACGCCGTCTTGCTCCACATCGACTTCGGCGACTGGATCGACTCGCTCCCGCCATAGCCAATCAGCGTGCGCCCGTCGACGTCGAATTCATTGCGGCGCGCGTGGCCGCCGAAGTCGTCGTGGTTGTCCAGGATCAGCAACCGCGCCTTCGGCAGCGCCGTGTGGACGTAGTACGCGGAGGCCAGGCCGCCGATGCCGGCGCCGATGACGACAAAGTCGACTTCTTCGTCAACGGGATGGTCCTCGACGCGAAACGTGGCGCCGTCGCGAACCGCATGCGCGGCGGCATAGTCTTCGGCGCGGCTGCCGCGCAGTCCGTGCAGGCCGGGCGGGTAGGGCTCGCCGGGCGCCGCTGTCGCGCGGCGCGGCGACGAGGCTGCGAGCACGGACCCAGCCGCCACCGTGCAGGCAACGCCGTCGATGAAATCGCGTCGCGTGATACGGTCAGACATGAGCTGCCACGACAACCCCCGCATGTTCGAGCGCCAGGCGTAGTGTACGCGCGAATTCGGGCGCCTGCGGCCCGTCGCCATGCAGGCAGATCGTGTCGATGCGCAGGCGGCAGGCGTTGCCATCCTGCGCAGTGACCGAGCCGCCCTGCACGAGCGACAACGCCTGCGCGAGCATCTGTCCGGTGTCATCGATCAGCGCGCCGGGCGTGCCTCGCGGCACCAGTCGACCCTCGGCGGTGTAGCGCCGATCGGCGAAGCCTTCTTCGAGCGCCACGAGGCCGGCGGCGCGAATCGCATCGATCATCGCGCTGCCTGCGAGCCCCATGACCTTCAGCCCTGGATTGAAATCGCGCACCGCCTCGGCGATGCATCGGGCGAGTGCGGCATCGCGCGCCGACTGGTTGTAGAGCGCGCCGTGCGCCTTGACGTGGACAAGCCGGCCCCCTTCGGCGCGCACGATCGCGTCGAGCGCACCCAGCTGGTACAGGATGCCTGCGCGCAGCACGCCGGGCGGAAGCGTGAGTTCGCGCCGCCCGAAATGCTCCCGATCGGGATAGCCCGGATGTGCGCCGATGGCGACGCCGCGGCGGATCGCCGCGCGCGCGATCTGTTGCATCGTTTCGGCGCTGCCCGCGTGCCAACCGCATGCGATGTTGATCGAACTCACCTGCTCGAGGATGGCCTCATCGGTGTCGCAGCCTTCGCCGAGATCGGCGTTGAGGTCAATGCGCATGGAGAGTCCTCTTGAAATCGTGCAGGTCGGCCTGTTGTTGCCGCCAGGCCTGCATCGCATCGGTGCGCGTGCACAGCGTGAATCGCAACGATCCGCCCGGTGGAAGCTGCGCGAGCCGCCACTGGTCCGCCGCGACGACGGTCGCGATGCGAGGATAACCGCCCGTCGTGTGCGCGTCAGCCATCAGCACGATGGGGGTCCCCGTATCGGGCACCTGGATGACGCCGGGAAAGACCGCGTGCGATTTCACCTCGCGCGGCTCGAGGCGCGTCAAGGCCGGGCCTTGCAGGCGCAGCCCCGTGCGATTGCCCTGCGCGGACACTGTCCAGGCTGACTCGAGCAATGCGGCGCGCGATGCCGGCGCGAACCCGTCGAACTCGGGCCCGGGCATGATGCGAATCGGCGTCGCATCCGAAGGCCAGCGCAGGGACACCGGCAACGTGGCGTGCGCGGCCCCTGCGCGGATCGTCGACGGCGGCGCGGCTTCGACCGCGCAGACGGGCAGCACATCGCCACGCCGGATCATGCGACCGCCGAAGCCGCCGGACTGCGTCTGCAGATCGGTGCTGCGCGAGCCCAACAACACGGGCACATCGAATCCGCCCCGGACACACAGGTAGGCGCGCACGCCGCGCAGCGGACGAGCCAATTCCAGCGTCACGCCGGCCCTGGCCTGCGTCGGCTGCGCGATCGGCAGCGCCTCGCCATCGAGCCGTCCGGCGCAATCGGCGCCGGTGAGCGCGATGAGGCAGTCCGCATCGAAGCGCAGCAATGCCGGCGGCAGGCACAGTTCGAGCACGGCCGCCTCATCGGAATTGCCGACCAGTGCATTCCCCAGCGCCAATGCGAGCGGATCGACCGCGCCGCACTGGCTGACGCCGAGGTGACGCGTGCCTCGCCGGCCCAGGTCCTGTACCGTCGTCTGCAAGGCGGAGCGCAGAATCGTGATCATCGGCCTGCCTGCACGTCGATGAAGCGCACGATATCGCCCGCCGACAGCAGCGCGGGCGGGGCGGAGGCGGCATCGAACAACCGCACCGAGGTGCGCCCGATCAGTTGCCAGCCGCCGGGCGAGGCCCACGGGTAGATGCCGGTCTGCTCGCCTCCGATGCCCACCGAGCCGGCGGGCACGGCGGTACGGGGATCACGCCGGCGCGGTGTCACGAGCCGGGCATCGAGGCCGCCCAGGTAGGCGAAACCCGGCAGGAAACCCAGGAAATAAACGGTGTACTCGGCCGCGGCATGCCGACGCACGACTTCGCCGGGCGACAATGCGGCGTGGCGGGCGACCTCGTCGAGATCCGGGCCCGCCTCGCCGCCGTATTCGACCGGAATGTCGAATCGACGTGGAGCCCGCTGGGTGGGCGCCACGCTGCTCCATTCGCGCAGCAGCGCGTCGGGGAGTTGTTCAAGTCCAGCGGAGGCTGGATCGACTTCGACGCACAGGTTGTTCATGCCCGGAACGACTTCACGCACAGCGCTGCGCGCGCGGAATCGATCGGCGAGCGCCCAGATGCGCTGCTGCTTCTCGAGTGTCGTGACGCCGCCGGCTTCGAGCACGGCGGCCGTCTCGCTGATCCAGTGGACGCTCGGCGAATCCGCGTTCACGGGAGCGACTCCCGGGCGGTTTCACGCGCGAGTGCCATCGCCAGCACCGTGATCGCGAGCGCGGCGACCAGATACCACGACAGCGCCTGCGTCGTGCCGTAGGCGCGAAACAACGCGGTGAACAACAACGGCGCCAGCCCGCCGGCGACAATGCCCGTCAGCGTGTACGCGATCGAAGAGCCGGCGTAACGCACGCGCGCCGGAAACTGCTCGGCGATGAACGCGGCCTGCGGCCCGTACATCGACGCGTGCAATACCATGCCCACGGCGACGGCAACGACGATCAGCGCCGGTTGGGCGCTCGCCATCAGCCGGAAATAGAGGAAGGCCCAGGCCATTGAGAGCACCGCGCCGGCCGCGATCAACGGACGCCGTCCAATGCGGTCGGACAACGAACCGAACAGCGGCATGCAGACGGCGCTGCAGGTCGCGCCGATCATCGTCGCCATGAGGCCGCGCAGGCGCGACAGGTGCAACACGGTCGTCACGTAGGTCAGCGTGAACACGACCAGCAACGCATAGAACACGTCCGCACCGGCCCGCGCGCCGATGGACGTGGCCAGGGCGCGCCCGTGGCGACGCAGCACTTCGCCGATCGGCGCGTTTGCGGTTTCGCGGCGCGATTGCAGTGCGACGAACACCGGCGTCTCGGCGACGCCCTGGCGCAGCCACAACCCGAATGCGACGAGCACCAGGCTCAGTGCAAACGGAATGCGCCAGCCCCAGCGCTCGAATTCCGGCGGCGCAACGCACAGCGCGACGAGCGAGACGGTTGCCGTGCCGAGGATCGTGCCGCAGGCAGGCCCGAGCTGCGCGAACGATCCGTTGCGGCCGCGTTGGTGCGCGCTGCCGTGCTCGATTGAGAGCAGCACGGCGCCAGCCCATTCGCCGCCAATCGCGGCGCCCTGTGCGAAGCGCAGCACCACCAGCAGCAGCGGGCTCCAGGCGCCCCACGCCTGGTATGACGGCAACAGGCCGATGAGGCAGGTGGCGCAGCCCATCAGCATCAGCGTTGCGTACAGCACGAAACGCCGCCCGAGCCGATCGCCCAGGTGCCCGAACAGCAAGCCGCCCGCGGGGCGCGAAAAGTAACCGACCGCGTACGTGGAAAATGCAAGCAGCGTGCCGGCCATGGGTTCGTATTGCGGAAAGAAAACGGCGTTGAACACCAACGCCGCCATGACGTTGTAGATCGTGAAGTCGTACCACTCGAGCGTGGTGCCGATCGCGCTGGCCGCGGCGAGCCGCTGGATGCCGGTCGATGGGCCAGGGCCGACGTTCATGGGTTCGATGCCGTCAGGACGTGCAGAAATACATGCCGAAGAGGATCGCGCCGATGCAGGCCCACTGGAACGCCAGGATGCGCTCGCGCAGCACGATCGATGCGAAGGCCAGCGTGACGACGGGATACGCGCCGGTGAGCGGCGTGACGATCGAGATCTTGCCGTAGCGGCTCGCCACCAGCACGCCGAGGTCGCCGGCGGCCATCATGCCCATCGGCAGGAAGGAGCGCAGCCACTCGCGCACCGAATGCGTGCCGGCGCGTCCCTTCCACAAGCCGTACACGCCGAGCGTCAGCAGCGCGCCGATCATGCTGTAGAGCGACATGTTCGAATCGGACGCGCCGAGCTGGTAGTCGTACTTCACGATGGTCTGCGCCGCGCCCCACAGCACCAGCGCCGTGAACGCCAGCGGAATCCAGGCCCGCCCCTTGACCTTGTGGGTCGCGCCTTCCGGCTGGTAGGCGAGGCCGATGCAACCGCCGATGACGAGCACGACGGCGACGTACTGCATCGTCGAGAGCGTTTCGCCGAGGAACCAGTTCGCGAACACGATCGTGAGGGCCGGATACGCGGCCGACAGCGTGCCGACGATCGTGATCGGGCCGGCAATGATCGAGAGGAAGTACATGATCCAGGCCGTGCCGTCGAGCAGGTAGGCGATGACGCCGATCAGGAAAACCCGGTGCGAGCCGGCCGCAAGGATCGAGTCGTGCGGATTGGCGAAGAAGTAGCAGCCCATGACCACGGCGCGGGCGAAGGCGAAGTACAGGCAGAAGCGCGCCGGCGGCACCTCGGTGATCCACATCTTCACGAAGCCCTGGCCCAGGCCGTAGAGCAGCAGGGCGAGCAGGGCGGGCGTGAGCCACATCAGCAACGGTGCGTCGACGGGTGCGTCAGGCATGCTTCATTCTGGCAGGAAACGCATCGATCGGTTACCTTGCGTCGATGCGTACCAAATTATTGCTGATCATGGGTGTTGCGTGCGCGGCAACCGCCGGCGCCGCGACACCGCCCGTCGTTCATTTCCTGTCGCGTGCCGAGGCCAGCGCTGCCCTGACCGGCGCGGAATCGCACGGCTACTACGGCCAGCTACAAGTCGCTGAGATGCGAGCCAAGACCGGCCTGCCTCTCGCGGGTGCCAGCGTCGAGGCCGCGCGCGCGGCTTCGAGCCAAGCCTACGGAGCGGCGACCGGCGATTTCACCGATGACGAGCGCTCGGCGCTCACCGACGCCGTCGATTCGATGGAGCCGTTGCTCACGCAGCGCGCACCGCTGTACGCGCGCACGCCATGGTGCTTCATCAAGGTGCAGGGTTTTATCGAAGGCGGACTGCCGCACACGCGGGGCGATTGCGTCGTGCTGGCCGACACGGTATTGCGCTCGATTGCGGCCGCGCACGCCAAGAAGCGCTTCGATCAACCGTCGGGGGTGTGGGACCTGCTGCTGCACGAGCAAACGCACATCCTGCAGCGGCGCCATCCGGAGTTGTTCGCACCGTTGTACACCGACGTGTTCGGATTCCGGAGGGTCGAGCTCACGGCGCCCGACTGGCTCATCGTGCGCCGGGTCGTCAATCCCGATGCGCCGCGTGTCGAATGGATCTACGCGCTCGGGCAGGGTGCCGCCCGCCATTGGGTGCTGCCGGATATCGAGCTCACCGATCTCGATCATCCGAAGATGCCCGACAATTTCAAGGTGGTCGCGCTGGGCGTGCATCCGATCGATGGCGACCGCTGGGCGCTCGATGATGCCGCGATGCCGGCGACACAAGCCGACCTCGAATCCGTCAGCGAATACGTCGATGCCTTTCCGGTCAAGGGCGAGGCGTTCCATCCGAACGAGATCGCGGCTGAAATGCTGGCCGAGATCATCATGAATGCGAACATCCAGCATCCGGAGCACGCGCTGTGGGCACGCACGCGGGACTGGGCCGACAAGGCACTGCGCTGAAGATGGCCCGCGCCTTGCCGTGACGCTCCCGCGCACGATGCAGGCCGTCGTCACCACCGGTCGCGGTGGATACGAGCAACTCGACTACAAGGAAATGCCGGTGCCCGAGGCCGGGCCGGGCGAGGTGTTGCTCGCGGTGTTGGCCGCCGGCGTCAACAACACCGATATCAATACGCGCGTGGGCTGGTATTCAGACGAAGGCGGATGGAATGCGCCGACGCCGTTCCCGATGATCCAGGGCACCGATTGCTGCGGTCGCGTGGCTGGCGTGGGGTCGGGCGTGGACCCGCGGCTCCTGGGGCGTCGCGCGTTGGTGCGGCCCTGCATGGGCGATCGCTGGTTGGGCGTCGATTGCGACGGGGCGTTCGCCTCGTTCGTCAAGGTGCCGGCCGAACACGTTTTCACGGTGGACAGCGACTGGACCGATGCCGAACTCGGATCGATGCCCTGCGCCTACGGCACGGCCGAAAACCTGCTGCATCGCGCGCAGCTGCGGGGCGGCGAGCGGGTGCTGGTGAGCGGCGCTTCCGGTGGCGTGGGCTCGGCCCTGGTGCAGCTGGCGAAAATGCGCGGCGCTGTCGTGACGGCTATCGCCGTGGAATCGAAATGGAAGGCGCTGGAAGCCATCGGTGCCGATCGCACCGTCGGCCGCGACCCGGAGCATGTCGCCGCGCTGGGTCGGGAAAGCTTCGACCTCGTCGTGGACCTGGTCGCCGGCCCGCTGTTCCCGGCACTGCTGGGCGTGCTGCGGCGGCGCGGTCGCTACGCATCCTCGGGCGCGATCGGCGGGCCGCATGTCACGCTGGACATGCGCGAGTTCTACCTCAGGGACCTGACGCTGATCGGTTGCACGGCCTGGGATCCGCCGGTGTTCCCGAACCTGATCGGCTACATCGAAGCGGGCCGGATCCACGCGCTGGTGGCGAAAACGTTTCCGTTGGCGCAGATTGTCGACGCGCAGCAGGAATTCCTGGCCAAGCGGCATGTGGGAAAGATCGTGCTGTTGCCGCCGGCGCCGTGACCCGCGCCGCGTTGGGATCGATCTTCGTCCGGAGCTCGACACATGAACGAAAACGACATCGTCATCGAAGCCTGGAACACGGTCCTGTTCGACAAGTTCCTGCGCTTCAAGCATCTGCTCGTGGCGGGCCTGGCCGGACACAGCGACGAGGTGCTGTCGCGCCATCCTTTTGCGCCCGGCGCGCGCGTGCTCGACGTGGGCTGCGGATTCGGTGACAGCACGCTGCGCATCGCGCGCGAAGTGGGACCCACCGGCACGGCGGTCGGCACCGATTGCGCATCCCGTTTCATCGCTTCATGCGAGCAGGCGGCGCGCGAGCAGGGCGTCACCAATGCCTCGTTCTTCGTCGCCGACTCGCAGTCCGATGATTTGCGCGGGCCCTATGACCACGCCTTCGCGCGCTTCGGCACGATGTTCTTCATGCTGCCGGGCGCGGCGCTGCGCAACATCCGCAAGGCCTTGAAGCCCGGTGGCACATTCACGCAGATCGTGTGGCGCAAGCGCGAGGAGAATCCGTGGATCCACGACGCCGAGCTGTGCGTGCGCGCGATCGTACCGGTCGTGTCGCACGAGGAGACCGACCAGGTCCATTGCGGCCCGGGTCCGTTCTCGATGGCCGGTCCCGACATGGTCAGCGGCATGTTGAAGAGCGCGGGCTACAGCCGCATCGCCTTCGAGCGTTTCGACACGGATATCTGCATCGGGCGGGATCTCGCCGAGGCGGTCGAGTTCTCGATGGCGCTCGGGCCGCCCGGCGAGATCATCCGCCTCGCGGGCGCGGAAGGGGAACGGCTGAAACCGCAGGTGGCGGTTGCGCTGCGCGAGACGCTGCAGCGTTACGTCCGTCCCGATGGCGTGTGGGCACCCTCGAGCACCTGGTTCATCACGGTGCGCAATCCGGGCTGACTGCTCCGGATCCGTGGCGTACACTGCGCCCGCACCATCCGCCGACCACGGACGGTCGCCCTGGAAGAAAGACCATAACAACAAATGGGGCCGCCCCCTCTCGAGGAGTCCAGACCATGAGCATTTTTCGTGTCGCGTATATCGCGGCGTTGTTGCTGGCAGTCGTGTTCGCGTTCGTGCCCATGTCATACGCCGCCTTGCTGCTCGCCCTGCTGGGCGCGGTCGCCTCGTTCTCGGTGCTGCCCGAGCACCACGTGCGCGTCATCGTCTCGGCGATGGCGCTGACCGGGCTGGCGGGAACCTTCAACGGCATCCCGGGAATCGGCTTCTACGTCACCGGCATTCTCGGCAACCTGGGTGTCGCGGTGGCGGGAGCCGCGATCCTGATCATCCTGCGCAACATGCTCCATCGCCTGCAGACGACGGCCTGAAGCCCGGCCACAGGTCTCCGGCGCCGGCCGGGGGCCGCTCCAGGCCCCGGGCCGGTCGGGCAGTTGTATCAATGCCCTCAAGGCACTAGAATCCGCCCCCGGTGGCCGGGGCTGGGCTTTTTTGCAGCGCCGTGCAGTCGCAGATAGTGCGGCCAAGAGCTTGATTTGAAAGCCCCACTTGGGGCTTTTTGCGTTTTGGTGGGGCCGATGGCCCTTTTTTTTCGTGTTCGGTTCACTGCGAAGGGCCGGGGTAAGAGATGGCGGCGGGCCTGCGCGAGAAGCTGATCGGGATGGTCGAACCGCTGCTGGCGAACCTCGGCTACGAACTGGTCGACCTGGAGATGTCGGCCGGCCACGGAACCGGGATGCTGCGCGTGTTCATCGATCGTGAAGCGGGCGTCGGCATCGACGACTGCGAGAAGGTCAGCCGGGAAGTCTCGGCGCTGCTTGATGTGCATGATCCGATTCCCACGGCCTATCGGCTCGAGGTATCGACGCCGGGGCTCGATCGGGTGCTGCGCACGCGCTCGCACTACGAGCGATTCGCCGGCCAGCGGGCCGAGGTGGAGCTGGTGGCGCCGCGCGACGGACGCAGGCGGTTTACGGGCCAGTTGGCGCAGGTGGGCGCCGACGGCATTGAATTGACGGTCGATGGCACCACTGTGCCGTTGGCCTTTGCGGATATTTTTCGCGCACGGTTGGTGCCGGAGTGGCCGGAAAAACCGGGCAAGGGTAAAAGGCGATGAACAAGTCGATCAACAAGGAAATCCTGCTGGTTGTCGATGCCGTCTCGAACGAGAAGGGCGTCGAGAAGGAAATCATCTTCGAGGCGCTCGAAGCCGCGCTGGCCGCCGCGGCGCGCCGCAAGAACAGCGAGCTGTGGGATGTGCGCGTCGCCATCGACCGCAAGACCGGCGACTACGAGACCTTCCGCCGCTGGAAGGTGTTCGCCGATGATTCGCGCGAGATCGAGAATCCCGAAGCGGAACTCCGGCTCGAAGATGGCGTCGACATTGACGCCAACGCAAAGGTCGGCGGCTACGTCGAGCAGCCGATGGAATCGGCGGCCTTCGGCCGCATTGCCGCGCAGCAGGCCAAGCAGGTCATCGTGCAGAAGGTGCGCGAGGCCGAGCGCGCGCAGGTCGTCGAACAATACAAGGATCGCGTCGGCACGCTGGTCAGCGGCGTCGTCAAGCGCATCGACCGCAACGGCATCTACGTCGACCTCGGCAACAATGCCGAAGGTTTCGTGCCGCGCAGCGACATGATCGTGCGCGAGCAGTTGAAGCCGCAGGATCGCGTCAAGGCATTCCTTCGCGAGGTGCGCGCCGAACCGCGCGGGCCGCAGCTGTTCCTGACGCGCACGGCGCCGGAATTCCTGATCGAGCTGTTCAAGCTGGAAGTGCCGGAAGTCGGGCAGGGGCTCATCAACATCCTCGGCGCGGCCCGTGATCCGGGCATTCGCGCCAAGATCGCCGTGAAGAGCAATGATCCGCGCATCGATCCGGTCGGCGCCTGCGTCGGCATGCGCGGTTCGCGCGTGCAGGCGGTGTCGAATGAGATCGCCGGCGAGCGCGTCGACATCATTCCGCACGACGACAACCCGGCGCAGTTCGTCATCAACGCGATGTCGCCCGCCGAAGTGCAGTCGATCGTCGTCGATGAAGAGAAGCACGGCATGGATATCGCCGTCGCCGAGGACAAGCTCTCGCAGGCGATCGGCCGCGGCGGGCAGAACATCCGGCTTGCCAGCCAGCTCACCGGCTGGGAACTGAACGTCATGACCGAGTCGGACGCCGAAACCAAGAGCGAGGCCGAGTCGAAGGCGCTGATCGCGCTGTTCATGAAGCAGCTCGACGTCGACGAAAACGTCGCGAGCATCCTGGTCCAGGAAGGCTTCTCGACCATTGAAGAAGTGGCCTACGTGCCGGCGGCCGAGCTCGCGGGCATCGAGGAGTTCGACGAGGACATCATCAAGGAACTGCGCAACCGCGCGCGCGACGTGCTGCTGACGCAGGCGATCGCCAGCGAGGAATCGCTCGATGCGGCGATGCCGACCGAAGACCTGCTGACGCTCGAGGGCATGAGCCCGGATCTCGCGCTGGCGCTGGCGCGGCGCGGCGTGCGCTCGCTCGCCGACCTGGCCGACCAGGCGGTCGATGACCTCGCGGACATCGAAGGGCTTTCGCCCGAGGAAGCCGGGAGCCTGATCATGAAGGCGCGCGCGCCGCTGTTCGGGGCGACGAACCATGGCTGAAGTCACCGTCAGTCAATTCGCAGAGGCGCTCAAGGTGCCGGTCGACAAGCTGCTCGCGCAGCTCGACCAGGCCGGCATCGCGGTGTCGGGCGCCGACGGCCTGATCAGCGAGGACGCGAAGCTCGAGTTGCTGACGCACCTGCGGCGCAGCCACGGCAGCGGGGCGGCCGCGGAAGGCTCGGCGCCGGCGCGCATCACGCTCAAGCGCAAGACGCAGAGCGAACTGAAGCTGGCCAGCACGCAGGGCCGCGCGCGCACTGTCAACGTCGAGGTGCGCGTCAAGCGCACCTACGTCAAGCGCGACGTCATCGAGGAGCAAAACCGCGCCGCGCAGGAACAGGCGGATGCCAAGCGGCGCGAGGCCGATGCCGCGCAGCAGGCAATCGTCGCGAAGGCGGAGGCCGAGCGGCGCGAGCGCGAATCGCTGGAATCAGCGAATCGCCGGCTGATCGAGGAAGAGCAGGCCCGCGCACGCGCCCAGGAAGAGGCACGCCGGCAGGCCGAACTGCGGGCGCAGGAAGAGGCCGAGCGGCAACGCCGCGGCGTACCCGAGCCGCGCCGCGAGGAAGCGGCGCGCCCGGCGCATGCGCCTGCGCGCGACAAACCCGAGACCAAGAGCGGCGACGAGCAACGCCCGAAGTTCGGCGGCCGGCAGGAATTGCACATCGCCGGCGATGTCAGCGCGCGCCACAAGAAGAAGAAGCGGCTCAAGGCGCGCACCGCGCCGACCGACGCCGAGCCGCGCCATGGGTTTGAAAAGCCCACCGCGCCGGTCAAGCGCGATGTGTCCATCGGCGAGACCGTCACGGTCGCCGAACTGGCGCAGAAGCTCGCCATCAAGGCGAACGAAGTCATCAAGGTGCTCATGAACATGGGCGTCATGGCGACGATCAACCAGACGCTCGACCAGGACACGGCCATTCTCGTGACCGAGGAACTGGGGCACGCGGCGACCGCAGTCAAGGAAGAGCAGATCGAAGCCGACCTGCAGGCCAGCAGCGAAGAGCAGCAACTCGAGACGCGCGCGCCGGTCGTCACGGTCATGGGACACGTCGACCACGGCAAGACCTCGCTGCTCGATTTCATCCGCCGCACGAAGGTGGCCTCCGGCGAGGCCGGCGGCATCACGCAGCACGTCGGCGCGTACCACGTGCAGACGCCGCGCGGCATGATCACCTTCCTCGATACGCCGGGCCATGCGGCCTTCACGGCGATGCGTGCGCGCGGCGCGAAAGTGACCGACGTCGTCGTGCTCGTCGTCGCGGCCGACGATGGCGTCATGCCGCAGACCATCGAGGCGATCCAGCATGCGCGCGCAGCCGGCGTGCCGATGGTCGTCGCGGTGACGAAGACCGACAAGCCGGATGCCGATCCGGAGAAAGTGCGCAACGAACTGTCCAAGCAGGAAGTGATTCCCGAGGAGTGGGGCGGCCAGAACCAGTTCGTCAACGTCTCGGCCCGCACCGGTGCCGGCGTCGATGCGCTGCTCGAGGCCATCCTGCTGCAGGCCGAGGTGCTGGAACTGAAGGCGCCGCGCGGTGGCCCGGCGACCGCGTTCGTCGTCGAAGCCAGCATGGAGAAGGGTCGCGGCGCGGTCGTGACCGCGCTGGTCAAGAAGGGCACGCTGAAGCGCGGCGATTACATCCTCGCGGGCAGCGAATTCGGACGCGTCCGCGCGATGTTCGACGAAGCGGGGAACCCCGTCGAAGAGGCGCCGCCGTCGATGCCCGTGGTCGTGCTGGGTCTTTCCGGTGCGCCGAATGCGGGCGATGAAATGCTGGTGGTCGAGAACGAGCGGCGCGCGCGCGAAGTCGCGTTGCACCGCCTCGGCAAGACGCGCGATGTGAAGCTCGCCAAGCAGGGCGCTCGCGCCGAAGACGTGTTCTCCACGCTCGGCGAAGCAAAGGCCGGCCAGGTGGCCGTGCTGATCAAGACGGACGTGCAGGGCAGCGCCGAGGCGCTGCGCGATGCGCTGAACAAGCTGTCCACCGACGAAGTGGCGGTGCGCATCATCGCCAGCGGCGTGGGCGGCATCACGGCTTCCGACGTGCAGCTCGCGGCCGCGTCGCGGGCGCGCATCATCGGCTTCAACGTGCGCGCCGACAGCGGTGCGCGCGAGGCGGTGAAGGAAACCGGCGTCGAGATCCGCTACTACAGCATCATTTACGAAGCCATCGACGACGTGAAGCAGCTGATGAGCGGCCTGCTGGCGCCCGAGATCAAGGAAACGATCGTCGGCGTCGCGCAGGTGCGCGAGGTATTCCGCTCCAGCAAGTTTGGTGTCGTGGCCGGGTGCCTCGTCACCGAAGGCGCGGTCAAGCGCAACAACCCGATTCGCGTGCTGCGCGACAACGTCGTGATCTTCGAGGGCGCACTCGAGTCGCTCCGCCGCTTCAAGGACGATGTCGGCGAAGTGCGCGCCGGCACCGAGTGCGGCATCGGCGTCAAGAACTACCAGGACGTGCGCGCCAACGACCAGATCGAGTGCTACTCGCGTACTGAAATCGTCCGCACGATCCAGTAGGCCGGTCGCCGCGCGCTGTCATGCCGAAGTCCAATCCGAGGCACCAGCGCATCGAGGCGCAGATGCAGCGCGCGCTCGCGGGCCTGGTGCCGCGCGCCGTGAAGGATCCGCGCGTCGGCAACCTGACGATCACCGCAGTGAGCCTGCTCGATGACCTGAGCGCCGCGCGTGTCTACTTCCTGCCGTTCGGCACTGCGGGCAATGCCGACGAGCAACTCGCCGGCCTGAAAAGCGCCGCGGGTTTCCTGCGCGGCGAGGTGGCGCGACAGCTGAGCCTGCGCCACGCGCCCAGGCTGGAGTTCCACATCGACACGGCCCTCGAAAACGCACAATCGCTGACACGGCTCATCAACAGCGCCGTCGCCTCCGACAAGGCCGCGGCGGAACAAGCGCCGCCGTCGCGCGCCGATGAGTCCTGAAGGCCCGCGTACGGAGCAGGCTGGCCCGGCGCTGTGCGGCATCCTGCTGCTCGATAAGCCGCTGGGCCTGAGTTCGAACGCCGCGCTGCAACGCGTGCGCTACCTGCTTGGACGACCGAAAGCCGGCCACACCGGGAGCCTCGATCCGCTGGCCACCGGCATGCTGCCCCTCTGCATTGGAGAGGCAACCAAGCTGGCCGGCGCGCTGCTGGCGGGGACAAAGGGCTACACGGTGCGGATGAAGCTCGGCGAACGCACCGACACCGGCGATTCGGAAGGACAGGTCATCGAGCGCGCCCCGGTGCCGGCGCTGGACGCGGCGCGCATCGAAACGGCCCTGGCGACGCTGCGCGGCCCGCAGCTGCAGGTGCCGCCGATGTACTCGGCGCTGAAGCGCGAAGGCCAGCCCTTGTACAAGCTTGCGCGCCAGGGGCAGGAGGTCGAGCGGGAAGCCCGCAGCATCGAGATCCATGCGCTCGAGCTGCTGGAATTCACGCCGGATTCGATCAGCGCCCGGGTCGTCTGCTCGAAAGGCACCTATGTGCGCACGCTGTCCGAACAGCTGGGCGCGGCGCTCGGCAGCTGCGCGCACGTGACGGCCCTGCGCCGCGATTTCGTCGAGCCCTTCCGCGGTTCGCCCATGGTCACGCTGGCGCAGCTGGAGGCGCTCGAGGCAATGCCCCCGTTGCTCGACGCGGACCGGGCCGTCTCGCACCTGCCTGCCCTCGAGCTCTCGGCCAGCCAGGCGCGGGCGATCGGCTATGGCCAGGAAATCACCTCGTTCGATGCTTCGCCGGGGGAAATACGGCTCTATGGGCCGGGCGGGCTGTTCCTGGGCCTGGGCAAGGCGGGCCCTCGGGGCGTGGTCCGGCCCTCGCGGCTGTTTACGGCAGGCATCGCCGGGAGCCGTAACTGACTGTTCCGCTTGAGGGTCGGGAAGCCTCCCGCTACAATGCGCGGCTTCAAAATACGGTCCCAATATCAAAGTACCAGAGGGTTTTCGCGTAATGGCTTTGTCCACGCAGAAAAAGGGCGATGTGCTCGCCCAATATCGCCGCGATTCGAAAGATACCGGCTCGCCGGAAGTGCAGGTCGCTCTCCTGTCGGAGCGCATCAACGGCCTCAGTGAGCACTTCACCACCCACAAGTCCGATCATTCCTCGCGCCGCGGCCTCGTGCGCATGGTGAACCAGCGGCGCAAGCTCCTGGATTACCTCAAGGCCACCCGGCCCGCGAGCTACCAGCAGGTTGTCGAGCGTCTTGGCCTGCGCCGCTGATGCGGCCGCCGCGGTGCGCTCTGCACTCCGCGCTCACTTCCTATTCCCCCATTTGAATCCCGAGGATTGAAGCGTGCCTGCTTTCAAAAAATCTTTTGCATACGGCCCCCACAGCGTCACGATCGAGACCGGTGAACTGGCGCGACAGGCGACAGGTTCCGTGCTCGTCACGATGGGCGACACGGTGGTACTCGTCACCGCCTGCGCCGAAGCGCAGCCGCGCCCGGGCCGCGATTTCTTTCCGCTCACTGTCAACTACCAGGAAAAAACCTATGCCGCGGGCAAGATCCCGGGCGGGTTTTTCCGTCGCGAGGGGCGTCCTTCCGAGCGCGAGACGCTGACCTCGCGGCTGATCGACCGGCCGATCCGCCCGCTGTTTCCCGATGGCTTCCTCAATGACATCCAGGTCGTCGCGACCGTGCTGTCGCTCGACCCGGAAATCCAGGCCGACGTGCCCTCGATGCTCGGCGCCTCGGCGGCGCTGTGCCTGTCGGGCGTTCCGTTCAAGGGACCGATCGGCGGCGCCCGCGTCGGTTACCGCAACGGCCAGTACGAACTGAATCCGAATCGCACCGACCTGAACAGCTCGCAGCTCGACCTGGTTGTCGCCGGCACCGCGCAGGCCGTGCTGATGGTGGAATCGGAAGCCTCCGGCCTTTCCGAAGAAGTCATGCTCGGCGCCGTCGTGTACGGCCACCAGCAGATGCAGGTCGCGATCAAGGCCATCAACGAACTGACCGCCGAAGCCGGCAAGGCCCGCTGGGCGGCGCCGGTCGAGGCGAAAGACTCAGCGCTCGAGCAGGCTGTCAGCGGCAAGGCCTTGGCGGCGCTCAACGCTGCCTACCTGATCACCGAGAAGCAGCAGCGCGTCGCGCGCCTGAAGGAAATCAAGGCCGAGCTCGTCGCCGCGCTGGCGACGGGCGATGCGGCGCAATTCAAGCCCGACCAGATCGGCGATGAACTGTTCCGCCTCGAGAGCAAGATCGTCCGCGACCGCATCCTCGATGGCAAGCCGCGCATCGACGGACGCGACATGAAGACGGTTCGCCCGATCACCGTGAAGGTCGGCGTGCTGCCGCGCACGCACGGCTCCGCGCTGTTCACGCGCGGCGAAACGCAGGCGCTGGTCACGACGACGCTCGGCACGACGCGCGATGCGCAAATCATTGATGCGCTCGAGGGCGACCGCCGCGAGCGCTTCATGCTGCACTACAATTTCCCGCCGTTCTCGGTCGGCGAGACCGGCATGATGGGTTCGCCGAAGCGCCGCGAAATCGGCCACGGCAACCTGGCGCGCCGCGGCGTCAACGCGATGATGCCCGACATGGATGCGTTCCCGTACGTCATCCGCGTGGTCTCCGAGATCTTCGAGTCCAACGGTTCGAGCTCGATGGCGAGCGTCTGCGGCACCAGCCTCGCGCTGATGGATGCGGGCGTGCCGGTCAAGGCGCCGGTGGCCGGCGTGGCCATGGGCCTGGTGCTCGAGGGCAGCCGCTTCCAGGTGCTGACCGACATCCTGGGCGATGAAGATCACCTCGGCGACATGGATTTCAAAGTCGCCGGTTCGCGTGAAGGCATTACCGCGCTGCAGATGGACATCAAGGTCGAGGGCATCACGCCCGAGATCATGAAAGTGGCTCTCGCGCAGGCTCGCGAAGGCCGCCTGCACATCCTCGGCGAAATGGCCAAGGTGCTGCAGACGCCGCGCGAGAAGATGTCGGAGTGGGCGCCGTCGATCATCACGATCAAGATTGATCCTGAGAAGATCCGCGACGTCATCGGCAAGGGCGGGGCCGTGATCCGCCAGATCACCGAGGAAACGGGCACGACGATCGATATCGAGAACGACGGCACCGTCAAGATTGCCTCGGTCGTCGGCACGGCCGGTCGCGAAGCGCTGCGCCGCATCGAACTGATCACCGCCGATGTCGAAGTCGGCCGCGTCTACGAAGGCAAGGTCGCGAAGCTCATGGATTTCGGCGCCTTCGTCACGATCCTTCCCGGACGCGATGGCCTCGTGCACATCTCGCAGATTTCCGAGGAGCGCGTCGAGCGCGTGGCCGACAAGTTGCGTGAAGGCGATGTCGTCAAGGTGAAGGTGCTCGAAGTCGATCGGCAGGGGCGCGTGCGCCTGTCGATGCGCGACGTCGGTTAGTACTGAGCGGGCGGCGCGCCGGGTTCTCGGCGCGGCCGGCCCAACGGCTACGGGATTCCGCTCGGTTCGAGCTGGCGCGTGATGCAGTTCTCCAGCGCGGCCATCACGGGCGCGGCTGGCGTCAGCTCGTAGCTGCGAATCAATCCGGTCAGGAAATTTTCACTCAGGCGCCCCGGATCGCGGAGCTCCAGCTCGGCGACGACCTGCAGCAGCACGCTGCGCGTGATGTCGGCGCCGCTGCGCTGCTCGATGACCCGCGGACGCGTGCGCGAGTTGACCAGCGCGCGCACATCTTCGATCGTGATATAGCGACTGAGTTCGGTGTCGTACAGTCGCCGATTCGGGTATTTCTTGATCAGGCGCGGCTCGCTCATCGCACACCTCCCGGCAAGAGGCCCTACCTTATCAATCGGCCGGCAGGCTTGCCACACCTCGCAACGCGCCGAGGCGCCAGTTTGCGATGGCCCAACCCAACGTTTCCGCCAGCGGTGCCCGTTCCAGCTCCCGTGGTGGCGCCTGCCGCAGCAGCGAGAGCACGCGCCACAGGATCGCCCGCGCCTGCGAATCGACCGGAATTGAATCGATTGCACGACGCGACTTGGACAGTTTGCTGCCATCCGCTTCGCACACGAGGGGCAGGTGCGCGTAGGTCGGTTCCGGCAACCTCAGTGCCCGCAGCAACGAGCGCTGCCAGGACGTGCTGGGCAGCAGGTCGCTTCCCCGCACGATGTCGGTGACGCCCTGCGCGGCATCGTCGACCACGACGGCCAGCTGATAGGCATGCAGGCCATCGCGCCGACGGATGATCGGATCGCCGAGCGCGGACGCATCGATGTCAACGGGGCCCTGCAGGCGATCGATGAAGGCTGGGACCGGATGCAGGTCGGCCCGAAAACGAATCGATGTCGGGCCCTGCTTGGTCGGGGCCTGCCGGCAGGTGCCCGCGTAGCCGCCCGCGTCGTCGGTCGCGCCGATGTCGCGGCGCGTGCAGGAGCAACGGTAGGCATGGCCCGAGGCCATCAGCTCGTCGATCGCATGCTGGTAGAGATCGAGCCTCTGGCTCTGGAAGACCACGGGGCCATCCCACTTGAAGCCCAGCGTTTCGAGCGTGCGCTGGATCGCATCGCTGGCGCCCGGGACGATGCGCGCGGTATCGAGGTCTTCGATGCGCAGCAACCAGCGGCTGCCGCGATGGCGGGCGTCGAGGAAACTGGCGGCGGCGGTGACCAGCGAGCCGAGGTGCAGCGCGCCGGTGGGCGAGGGTGCGAAGCGGCCCGCGCCTTGAAGCGGAGCAGCGTCAGCCGCCCCGACCAGGGTCATCGATAGCGATCGTCGCGGTCACCGTACTGGCGTTCGCGCCGCTCGCGGCGCTCCTGCGCCTCGAGGCTCAGGGTCGCCACCGGGCGGGCTTCGAGCCGCTTGATGCCGATCTCTTCGCCGGTTTCGAGGCAGTAGCCATAGCTGCCGTCCTCGACGCGCTTCAGCGCTTCATCGATCTTGCGGATCAGCTTGCGCTCGCGGTCACGCGTGCGCAGTTCGAGGCTGAATTCCTCCTCCTGCGTGGCGCGATCGTTCGGATCGGGGAAATTCGCCGCTTCGTCCTTCATGTGCGTGACGGTGCGGTCGACTTCCATCATCAGGTCGTGCTTCCAGTTGCTGAGGATCTGGTGGAAGTGCTCGAGCTGCTGCTTGCCCATGTACTGCTCGCCGCGGCGGGCGACATAGGGTTTGACGTTGCGTGGACCGGCCAGCAGGCTGCCCGGATCGGCGCCGTCGGCCTCGTCGGAATCATTCATCGGGCGAACGCCGGTGCGAATTGTCGTGATCACCGGCAGCGGCCCGTTTCGGCCTGCGGCGGTGGTCGCCTTCGGCGCCGCGCCGGCCTTCGGTGCAGCTGCGGCAGCCTTGGGCGCGGCCGTGGCCGGCTTGGCTGCATCAGCGCGCACCGCCGGTGCCGCGGACTTGGCGGGCACTGCCCGTGCGGCTGCGGGCTTGGCCGCAGGGCGGGCGGGCGGGCGGCTCGCTGTCGCGGAACGCTGTGCGCTGGCAGGCGCCTTGCGGGCCTCGGCCCGGTGCGCGGCAGCCTTTCGCGCCGCGGGGCGGGCGGGGGCCTTCGCGACCTTCCGGACTTTGGACGCAGGTTTCTTGCTGGCCATTGCTTGGCTCCTGGCGGACAGCACGTCGGGTGCTGGGATTTTTCGAGCGCGCGATTATACGCGGGGCAAACGCGCTGTACAGTGCGCTCCCGAGTCGCTTTTTGGCGTCAGGCGCGGGCGGATTTTGGGGCGAATTTCAGGGCAAAGACACCGGAACCGGCGCTTGCCATTGGGGATGGCGGTGCTCGGCAATGACCGAGGTCGTGATGCCGCCGCGCACGTTGAAATGCGCGGTCAAGCGCATGAAACGGGGCTGTACCGCCCCGGCCAGTTTCGCGAGGATTTCATTGGTCACGGCCTCGTGGAAGGCGCCGCGATCGCGGAACGACCAGATATAGAGTTTCAGCGACTTCAGTTCCACGCACAGCCGGTCGGCGATGTATTCGAGTTCCAGCGTGGCGAAGTCGGGCTGCCCGGTGCGCGGGCACAGGCAGGTGAACTCCGGAATGCTCATCCGGATCGTGTAATCCCGCTCGGGCGCCGGGTTGGCGAAAGTCTCGAGCTCGGATGTGGGTTTCGTGGACATGTCTGGCGGATAATCTACACTACCGCTGCGGCCCGCCGCACTCTCCATACGCCACGGGAAACCCGATGCGACTGAGCAAGATCCGACTCGCCGGCTTCAAGTCCTTTGTCGATCCGACCACGGTGCAACTGCCGACCAACCTGACGGGCGTCGTGGGCCCCAATGGCTGCGGCAAGTCGAATGTCATCGACGCCGTGCGCTGGGTCATGGGCGAATTGTCCGCGCGACACCTGCGCGGTGAATCGATGGCCGACGTCATCTTCAACGGATCCGGGTCCCGCCAGGCGATCGGCACGGCCTCGGTCGAACTCATGTTCGACAACGCCGACGGCAAGATCGGCAGCGCCTACGCCAGCTACAACGAGATCTCGCTGAAGCGCGTTGTCGCGCGCGACGGCAGTTCGAGCTATTTCATCAACGGTGGACGCTGCCGGCGCAAGGACATCACGCAGCTGTTCCTCGGCACGGGGCTCGGCTCGCGCAGCTACGCGATCATCGAGCAGGGCATGATCTCGCGCGTCATCGAAGCGCGGGCCGACGACATGCGCGCCTTCATCGAGGAAGCGGCCGGCATCTCCCTATATAAAGAGCGACGCCGCGAAACCGAGGGCCGCATTGCCGACACGCGCGAGAACCTGGCGCGCGTGCAGGACCTGCGCGACGAAGTCGACAAGCAGATCCGCCACCTGCAGCGACAGGCCGCCACGGCCCGTCGCTACCAGGAATTGCGGGCTCGCGAACGCACGACAAGCGCGGAATTGCTGGCGCTTCGCATGCGCGAACTCGACGGCGGCACGGCGGTGCAGGACGCCGCGACGCAGCAGGCCGAGTTGCTGATGCAACAGGAACTCGCCGAACAGCGATCCTGCGAGGCAGCGCTCGAGAAGCAGCGCGCGTTCCACGGCGAGCTGGGCACGGCGCTCGGCGCCGTGCAGGCGCGCTACTACGAACTGGGCGCCGAGGTGACGCGCACCGAGGAGAATATCCGCCACACGACCGAGCTTCGCAACCGCCACCGGCAAGACCTCGAAGCCACCACGACGACGCTGATCGAGGTCAACGCGCAGATCGTCACTGACAATGAGCGCGTGGCGCAGCTGACCGCCGAGATCGCGGCGCTTGCGCCGGAGCTCGCGACGCTCCATGCGGCGGAGCAGGCCGGCACGACCGCGCTGGCCGCGGCAGAAGCGCAGTTCGCTGCCTGGCAGGAGCGGTGGGAGACTTTCAACAGCGAACTCGGCGCGGCGCGCCAGGGGAGCGGCGTCGAAGCGGCGCGCATCGAACAGCTCGAAAGCCAGATGCTGCGACTGCAGGCGCAGGCCGACCGCCTGGCTGTCGAGCACGAGGCCGTGACCCGCGAGCACGGCGGCAATGATCTCAGCGCGCTGGCGCAGCGAGAATCGAGCGCCGGAGAGCAGGCGCTCGCCGCGGAAGCGAAACTTGGCGCACTGCTGGCCGAAACGCAGCGCCTGCGCACGCAACAACATGAAAGCGAACAGCGACTCGAGCAGCTGCGCTCGCGCCGTGACCGCACGCGCGCGGAGTTGATTTCGCTCGATGCATTGCAGCAGGCCGCGCTCGGCGAGAAGGATCCTTCCGCAGCCGCCTGGATCAGCGATTACGCGCAACGTTCCGGCCGGGGTGCGCCGACGCGGGTTGCCACGGCATTGGTGGTCGAGGCGGGTTGGGAGCATGCGGTCGAGACCGTGCTCGGCGACTACCTCGAGGCAGTGTGCGTGGGCGACCTCGACCAGCTCGGCGATGAGCTGCAGCGGCTCGAGCGCGCGACGATCACGTTCCTCGAAACCAGCGCCGGCGGCAAGGGTGGCGGTGAAGGCACGTTGGCGGCGCGGGCCCAAGGCCCCGACGCCGCAGTCGCGATGCTGGCCCGCGTACAAACCTGCGATTCCCTCGCGCAGGCCTTGGTCAGGCGCCGCAACCTGCAGCGGGGCGAATCGCTGGTGACGCCCAACGGCGAATGGCTGGGCCGCGACTGGCTGCGACTGCGGCGTGGCGGCGATCCGCACGCCGGCGTACTCGAACGCGCGCAACGCCTGAAGCAATTGACGCGCGACAGCGACGCCGCGGCGGCGGAGCTCCAGGCGGCTGAAGCCGCACTGGGCGCGCTGCGCGAACAATCGCAGCAGGCCGAGCGCGCGCGCAATGAACTGCAGGCGCAGGTTCAGTCCGCGCACCGCGACCACGGCGAGCTGCGCGTGCAACTGGGCGCATTGCAGGCGCGGCGCGATGAAGCGCAGTTGCGCCGCATGCGGCTGGAAGGCGACCGTGGCGAAGTGGAATCCGAGCTGGCGCGGGCGCGCGCTGGCCTCGCGCAGGCGCAGGCCGCGCTCGATGAGGCGCTGTCCGAGCTGCAGCGTCTCGACAGCCAGCAACCCGTATTGATCGATGAGCGCGAACAGCATCGAGAGAGCACCACTGCGGCGCGCAGCGCGGCGCAGGCCGCGCAGCTCGCGTTGCGCGAGGCGATGATCCGGCACGAGAGCCGCCGTGCGGCGCTCGAGTCGATGCAGACCACCGCCGCGCGGCTGATCGAACAGCGCGCGCAGCTGCTGCAACGGCACGAGTCGTTGACCGCCGAGCTGGCCGATGGCGATGCGCCGGTGCAGGAGCTGCGCGTGCGCCTGCAAAGCGCGCTCGATCGCCGCCTCGAAGTGGAAAGCGACCTGGCCAACGCGCGCCAGGCGCAGGAAGACGCCGATCTGGAGCTGCGCGCCACCGAACAACGGCGCTTCAGCGCCGAGCAGCGCGTGGCGGCGGCCCGCGCGGCGATGGATACGGCGCGCATGCAGGCGCAGGAATCACGGGTGCGGCGGGAATCGCTCGCCGAGCAGTTCGCGGAAACGCGCCTTGACCTGGGCGAAATCACGGCGGGTCTCGCGGCCGACGCAAACGTGGCCGACTGGGAGACACGGCTCGGGGAAGTTCGCGCCGATGTCGAGAAGCTCGGTCCGGTGAATCTCGCGGCGATCGACGAGCTGCAGCAGCAGTCTGAGCGGAAGAGCTACCTGGATCGCCAGTTTGCCGATGTCAGCGAGGCGCTCGGCACGCTCGAAGATGCAATGAAGCGCATGGACAAGGAAACGCGCGCGCGTTTCGAAGATACGTTCAATCGTGTCAACGCGGGTCTCAAGGAGAAATTCCCGCGCTTGTTCGGCGGTGGCCACGCTTACCTGGAGCTCGTGGGCGACGACCCGCTCGCCGCAGGCGTTGCCGTCATGGCGCGCCCGCCGGGCAAGCGCAACAGCAGCATCTCTCAGCTGTCGGGCGGCGAGAAGGCCCTCACCGCGGTGGCGCTGGTGTTCTCGATCTTCGACCTGAACCCCGCGCCGTTCTGCCTGCTCGATGAGGTCGATGCGCCGCTCGACGAGCACAACGTGGCGCGCTTCTGCGAGATCGTGCGTGAGATGTCCAGCCGCGTGCAGTTCATCTTCATCACGCACAACAAGACGACGATGGAACTCGCCTCGCAATTGCTGGGAGTGACGATGAACGAACCGGGCGTGTCGCGGCTGGTGTCGGTCGACGTGGACGCGGCCGTGCGTCTCGCGGCCGTATAGGTTTCCAAGGCCGCGCCATGTACTGGCTGCGCCCGATCCTGCTGTTGGCCGGGGCGCTGTTCATCGCCATCCTGTTCTGGTGGGATCGCCGCCGCACCCGCCAGGCCGCCCCGACGCAGCCGGCGCGCGCCACGCGCACCGAGCCTTCATTCGATCCGACTCCATCCGCAACGCCGGCGGCCATGCCCGGGCCCGATCGGGAGCAGCGTCGTGCGCTCCCTGTCATCGATTGGCCTGCCACGGCGAGCGTCGCAGCGGAGGCGCCGCGCGATGAAGCCACGCCCGCTTCCGCGGCGGTCGCCGTGCCACAGGCGATGCCGGACACGCTGCCCCCGATGATCGTCGAATGGCCGGCCGAGAATGCGCGCCGCATCGTCA
>Ga0209023_10002103_pt1 | contig 25613 bp, 23 predicted proteins | sample LakOneMetagenome_FD_187468 | JGI IMG/M metagenome (GOLD analysis project Ga0209023, IMG submission 187468) | Freshwater and sediment microbial communities from Lake Erie, Canada (SPAdes) (version 2) | ecosystem: Environmental > Aquatic > Freshwater > Lentic | place: Lake Erie, Canada... | reverse complement strand
GCGTGCGCCAGTCTCTGCGCCAGCGTCGCGACACGCTGGGCTCGGGGTGGGACGCCGAAGATCACCAGCGTGCGGAGCACCTGCCGGTGCTCGTCGAGGTGACCGGCCCGCTGGGCCAGATGCCGCTGGCGGATGCGCGGCACGAGGTGCGGAGCCAGCTCCGCCACCAGTCCAGCCTCCTGACGGCGAAGCAGGATCAGGCCCTGCGCAACCTGTTGCAGGGACTGATCGCGCGGGAGGTCGCCGAGAAGCTGCACGCCGCACGCGAGCTCGTGGCCCTCATGAACGAACGGCTCGACACGGTCACGACGTCGCACGGCATCGGAGCGGGCCTGCGGTGGCGGCGCAAGGCTGACACCGATCCTGCGCTCGCGGGCACGATCGATCTGCTCGCGAAGCCGCCGGATCTGCGCACCGCCGACGAGAACCACGCGCTGGCCTCGGCCATGTCCGTGCGCATCGAAGAGGCGAGACGCCTCGATCCCGAGGTCCCGTACCGCCAGTTGATCGGCGAGGTCCTGGACTACCGCCGGTGGCATCAGATGTCAGTGCTCATCCGGCGCCCGGGCCAGGCGGAGGAACGGCTCACCCGGCGCACACCGCTGTCGGAGGGCGAGAAGAAGATGGTCTCGTACCTGCCGCTGTTCGCCGCCGTCGCCGCATCCTGTGACGCCCTCGCGGCCTCGGCACCGGATGTCCCCCGCTTCGTGCTGCTCGACGACGCGTTCGCGAAGGTGTCCGAGGACAACCACGCGAACCTCTTCGGGCTGCTCGTCGACATGGACCTGGACTTCATCGCGACCAGCGAGCGGCTGTGGGGCACGCACGCCACGGTCCCCGAGCTCGCCATCACCGAGGTGATCCGCGACGCGCAGCTCGGCGTGATCGTCCTGGAGCACTCGCACTGGGACGGCCGGGAGCGGAGCGCCGCGCCATGAACGATGCCGATCCGGGCACCGACCACCCCAACGCCCGTCCGATCTCCACCTCCCGCACCGATGGCGCGGCTGAGGATCGCGATGACACGGCCCGCCTGTTGTTCCGCTACATCGCCGGCGACGAGTGGCGGGACTACCGGGCGATCATGGCGGTCTTCACCGACACGTTCTTCGCCGAGTTCAGCCCCGACGACGTCATCGTCCGCCTCGCCGCCGCCGGCGACAACCACCAGGTCGATCCGGGGGTCGTGGCCGATCGACTCGAGAGCCTGCGCCGCTGGGGCAACCTCTCGGTGTCGTCCTCCGTCGGGAACCCCACGAACCTGAGCGACTACTACAGGCGCCGCAACCGCTACCTCATCACCCGGGTCGGTCAGGAGGTCCACGCGCTCGTCGAAGGCGTGCTCACCCGCGTCGACGAGGTGCGGGACGTGTCGACCGGTCGTCTCCGGTCGTTGCGTGACGCGTTGGCGGCGCTGGCCGACCTCGACCTCGACGCCGTCGATCCCGGCGTCCTCGCCGACGCGGTGCGTGCGGTGTTCGACCCGCACATCGCGTTCACGGACGAGATCACGCAGTTCTTCGCGTCGATCAACCAGTGGCAGAGCCGGTACGACCTGTCGGTCACCGAGTTCCGGTTCTTCGCGGAGGTCCTCGTCGGCTACGTGGCTGATCGGCTCGACGAGATCGAGCGCATGGCCCTGCCCATCGGCCAGTGGTTGGACGCGCTGCAGCCGTCTGTGCCGCGCATCGTGGATCGCGCGGCGCAGGGCCTTGCGTCCCGTGTGCGCCAAGCGGGGCTCGAGGGCGCGATCACCGTGACCCACACGGCCGGGTCGACCGCCGAGGACTGGGAGCTGCTCGCCGCCTGGTTCGTGCGGCGCGGTCGGGCGGTGTCGCGCATCGAGCAGCTGACCCACGACGCGGTCTCGGCGATCCGCACGTTGACGCTGAACCTCACCCGGCTGTCGCGCGTCGGTGTCGGATCGTCCTCGCGCCGGGCGGACTTCCTGCGCCTCGCACAGTTCTTCGACGGATCGGACGCCGATGATGCGCACCGGATCGCCGCGGCTGCCTTCGGGCTCTTCCCTGCGACGCACTACGGCGTGCTCGCAGAGGACGCAGGGGACCCGGCACCGGCATCGACCTCGTGGTGGCAGGCCCCGCGGGCACCGGTGGCGATCGCGATCCGCGAACGGGGCGACTCCACCAACCGGGGTCGCACCACGCCCATGACTGACCGGTCGCAGAGCCAGCAGTTCGTCCGGCGGCGCCGCGAGCAGGAGCTCGATGCGCGACGCCGGGTCGACGAGGAGCTGCTCGCGGTCGGCGCGCTGCACGGGGCCGTGCTCTCGGCGCCGGCCATGGCCCGCTTCCAGCGGCTCCTCGGCCGCACCACCCACCGCGCCGTGACGCCCGACGGCGAGCGGCGGTGCACCGACGGCGCGCTCGAGTGCGTCGTGCGCCGGGTGCCCGGCGGCGAGACCGTCGTGTCGTCGCCCGAGGGCCGGCTGACGCTGTTGACCCTCGAGGTCCGCATCGAGGCGGCGCCCGCAGGAGCCCTGGCCGATGGCTGACGCGGACCCGATCGACGCGCATCCATCCCCGACGCCGGACGACGGTGATCCTCAGGCGGCCAGCGAACGCCGGCAGTGCTCACGGCACCTGCTCCAGCACCCGCTGACCTGCGCCGAGCACGACCCGGAGCTCTTCCGCCTGATCCGCCGTCACGAGGCCGCGCTCGACCGGTGGTTCACCCAACGCCTCGGCTACCGCCTGCACATCGATGCGGACACGGCCCGGCTGTTCAAGACGGGCGTCGTGCCCGAGCACCGCCCGCTGCGCACGCACACCGACCGCGCCCTGACGCCCCAGGAGCACACGCTGCTCGCGTTGGCGCTCGCGGCCACCGCGGCGGGGCCCGCCATCATCAGCCTGCGCGACCTCGTGGCGGAGGTTCGCTCCGCCGCTGCGGAAGCCGACATCGCGTTGCGCGACGACCACATCGAACGCCGGGCGTTCGTCGCCGTGCTGAGGTGGATGATCGATCACGGTCTGGCGAGCGAGCTGTATGAGCACATCGACGCCTACGTCGCCGACAGCGAAGCCGACGCGGTGCTGCGCTTGCGGCCCGACCGCATCGCGCTCCTCCCGATCCCGGCCCTGATCGGCGCCGAGGATCCCGCCGCGCTGCTCGCCCGGGCCGACCGCCGAAGCAACACCCGGCAGTGGATGCGGTGCCGGCTGGTCGAGGACCCCGTCGTCTACCGCGACGACCTCGACGCGTCCGAGTGGCTCGAGCTACGCCGGCGCCTCAGCGCCGAGGAGCGCTTCGTCGACGAGATGTTCGGTCTCGTGCTCGAGGCGCGCGCCGAAGGCGTGGCCGCCATCGATCCGACTGGCGCACTGGCCGACCACCGCTTCCCGACGACCGGGACGGTCGGCCACGCCGCGCTGCTGCTGATCGGTCGACTGGCGGCGGACGAACACGGGGACACGAACGGGGACACGAGCGGCGATGGCGACGGGAGCGGGGACGACGGCCCTCGCCAGCCCGGCCTGACCATGGATGAGCTCGCCGCGCACCTCGGCGCGCTGATCGAACAGTTCGGGCGTGGGTGGGCCAAGGACCTGACCGACTCAGCCCCGAAGCTGACCCGCCGGGTCGTCGACCTCCTCGTCGCGCTCCGGCTGGGCGAGGTCGATCCTGGGTCGAACCGGCCCGAGCACGGCGCGGCACCCCAAGACGACCGGCCCCGGTTCCACCTGCGACCCGCCGCGGCCCGCTTCGTCGCGATCGAGCCGGAGCCCGTGGCCGCCGGCGAACAGGTGGAGCAAGGCGGCCTCTGGTGAGCGTTCCCCCTTCGCTCGTCGATCCCGATCTCGACGACGTGTGGCGCGCGGTGGCGGCACGGCTGGAGACGCAGGGGCTCGACAACCGGGGCCGGCTGCGGGCCCCGTCGCTGCGCGGCCACGCGCGGCTCACGCTCGAAGGCCTGCTCGGGCGGACCCTGGGCGCCACGATCGACCTCGCGCTGCTCGAAGCGGCCTTGGCCCGACTCGGCGTCGGCCCGCCGCTGGCGGACGCGCTCGCCCAACTGGGCGTGCCCGTGTCCCCCCAACCCGCGGTCCGCCGGACCGAGCGCCAGGCCCAGCGCGACGCCCGCCAGGCCGCGCGCGAGCGCGCCGCCACGTGGCCCGAACCGTGGGCGCCGGCCTGGATCGACAAGGTCATCCAGACGGGTGGGCTCCGAGGCCTCGATCGGCAGGAATCGGTCCAGCTGGTCGACGCGGTCCGCCTCGTCCTCGATCGCCTCGACCCTTCCGCAGACGCACTGCGCGCGCCCGTCAGCCGGGTCGAGCTCGCGGCCATCACCTTGGGGGATGCGCACGCGCTCGATCCCGGGACCCGGCTCGAGGCCGCCGCCGGGCGCGCGCTCGCCCACCTGGTGCCCGAGGCCGGACCGCGCGAGCGCTGGGAGCGCGCCGGAGCACACGCCGACCTCGTCTCCGGGGCCGCGCTCACGTGGCGCCTTCCCATTGCCGAAGGGCACCCCCTCGCGCGGCTGACTGACGGAGCGACGGCGCTGGACCTCCCGCTGCACCTCACGCAGATGGCGCTCCGGTCGCACCCCGCCGAGGTCCCGCCCGGGGTCACCGTCCTCGTGGCCGAGAACCCGCGCGTCGTGGAAGCTGCCGCGCAGGGGAGGACGCCCATGCCGGTGATCGCGACCAACGGCAACCCCTCGGGAGCCGTCCGGCTGCTGCTGGACCAGCTGCTCGCGTGTGGCGCCACGCTGCGCTACCACGGCGACTTCGATGCGGCGGGGCTCGCGATGTGCGCGCGTCTCGCGCACGCGGGCCTCATCCCCTGGAAGATGACGACGGCCGACTACCTCGAGGCGATCCGCGACGCCGACGAGCACGGCGTCGCGCTGCCCCGCGACCCGCGCTCCTCCGGGCCCACGCCGTGGGACCCCGAGCTGCAGACGCTGTTCAACGACGTCCGCTCCGTCGTCCACGAAGAGCGCGTGCTCGCCGCGATCCTCGAGGATCGTCCGGATCCTGAGCCGTGACCGGTCTGCCGGCGAGCGCCAGGAAGGGTGCGTCCGCGGGCACGCGGGCGAAGTGGCCCGCGTTCGCTGCGTGCGGGCCGTCGACGATCGCCCCGATCAGTCGTAGGCCGTGCAGTCCGCCGGGACACCGACGGCCGAAGCCAGGGCTCGGGCGAGCTGCACCGCCCAGCTCGCGTCGAACGTGAGGCAGATGTAGTCGTACGTCGGATCGATGCGGGCCATCGGCTCATCGGTTCGTGCGGCCACGACGGGCTCACCCACGAGCGGCACCAGCTCCACGGACCGGGTGAACCAGTCCGGGCTCAGCGCCGCGACGACCGAGCCGACGGTCGCGGTGGCGACATCCGGGCCGTCGCGGCGGGCGATCGTGGCGCCGGCCACGCGCAAACGCACGCCGTCCTCGTCCCACAGCACGAACGGCCCGGGGTCGATCGTCCACGCGAGCGCCCACGGCGTCGCCACCATCGTGTCCAGCTCGACCTCACGGAACGAGGCGGCGCGGCGACGCAGATCGGCGAGCACGTCCGCCCGGGCCACCCTCGGCACCGGCCCGTCCCAGAGCGGGATCGGACACGGTCCCCCGACGTCCAGGACGGTCAGTCGGTCGTGCTCGGGGAGCGCTCCCAGCTGCCCGGACCCCGCCCCGATCGCGCAGCCTTGCACCTCGAGCGCCGCCAGCGATCCAGGGTCTGCGGGGGACGAGGCATCCACGCCGCCATTCTCGCCGCGAGAAGTCGAGATGGGCGCGCGAACCACCGCACCTACACTTCGCCGACATCCATCGCGGGAGGATCACATGGCTCGGTTGGCAGTTCGCGTCGAGGACTTCGAGGACGGGGCGTTCGCCCCGGTGTGCGTGGCCACGGGAGGCGCCGCGGATCGCGCATATGCGCGCCGGGCGTCCTATCGGCCGAGCTGGCCCGTGGTGTTCATCCTCCTGGGGCCGATCGGATGGATCGTGATGCTCGTCGCGGCCGCCGGCACGGAGCGCACGGTCACCGGCGAGCTGCCCATGGCCGACGCAGCCCACGCCCGGCTGCGGCAGGCGCGGCGAACCCAATGGCGCCGCGGCGTCGAGGTCGGTGTGGCCGCGGTGGTGCTCACCGTCGTGCTGGCTGTGCTGGATCACGGTGGCGCGGCACTGCTCGTCGGCGCGGCAGGCCTGGTTGCCGCCGGCGCCTTCTGGACGGCCGGTTCCCAACCGAAGGGCACCGTCAGCGCCACGCTGTCGCGCAACGGGCGCACGGTCGAGCTCACCGGCGTCGCCGACGAGTTCGTCGACCGGTACCAGCGCCAGGAGGCGGACCGGCGAGCCCGACGGGCGGCGGACGCCCTCGCCGCGGGCTGACCTGAGCGCACCCGATCTTCACTGACGCCCTCCACCGGATGCCGTCCACGGGATGCCCTCCACTGGATGCCCTCACTGGACGCAGGGCACCTCGGCGCCCGCGGCGTCGAGGAAGCGCAGGCGCAGGCCCGCTCCCGAACCAGGGGACCGGAGCGGCGGGTCCCCGATGAAGCCGTAGCGGTACCCGGGCTGCTTGCCGGGCACGAGGTCGATCGTGCGCGAGGAGGACCCATCAGTCAGCTCGACCCTCGCCACGTTGTCGCGGGCGGCGATGACCACATGCCCGCGGACGCTCGTGATGCGCTGGTCCGAGGCGTAATCGCGGCACTGGGTGCGAGTGCTGCCGGCGTCGAGCGGCGGGCCGGGGATCGCCGCCACGCTGCCGACCCCGATGACACCGCGCGACGTCCCCTCGCCGTCCCCGGCCGTGACGGCCACCAGACCGCCCTGCCACGGGGCGCGGCCGAGCTCGAGCTGGGCGGGGTGCTGCTGGAACCACGCGTCCAGGTAGGCGCCGGGGTCGAACGCCGCCGGCCGGACCGATGCGCCGCGACTCGTGACCGGGAGCCGCGCGAGCTTCCCGATGAGCTCCTGGGCCGACGGCGCCCGGCCCTTCACCTCCACGTCCCAGACGTCGTCGACGATGCGGATCACCTCGTCCGGGTCTCCCACGGCCACGGGCGTCGGTTCGCGTCCGGGGCACCCCGCCCGCTGCGTGATCGTTGCGGTCAGCGGCGGCGATGGCTGCCCGTCCGCTGGGAGGTCGCGGGTCTCGGGGTCGTCGCCGTAGGCGGTGGTGACGGAGACGCAAGACGCGTTGCGACGCACGACGAAGGAGGCGATGCGCTCGGTCGGTGCGATCCAGAGCTCGTCGACCGCGGGCCACGTCGGATCGGCGAGCAGCGCCGCCAGCGGGCGCAACGGGTCATCGGCGGCGAAGGGATCGACGAGCGGGAGGAGCGCCTCGACCGACCGATCGGGCGCGACGACCGACGGCCGGGTCGGGTCCACCTCGATCCCGTGGCTCTCGTTCGTGATGTCGACCGTGCGGACGGCGCGCGCCTCGACGCCGCACGGCCCGGCGCGCGCCGCGTCCAGCACCCTGCGATCCGCGCGCCAGGGCTCGTCCTCCCCGGGGCCACCACCCGATGAGCCGCGCGTCCGGATCTGGAGCGGCTCGTCCGTGACCACCGTGAAGTCACCGGCCCGCTCGAGCGTCGCATCGACGGATGTCGAGGGCAGGCTCACATCACCGTGCCCGAGCTCGAGGGTCACCGTCACGGGAAGCGCGAGGTCAGCCGGCGGGGTCCATCCGAGCTCGTAGACGATGTGCCCCGGCCATGACGTGCGACAGCGCCGGAGGACGATCGAGATCGCGTCACCCCCGCTGGCGTAGGTGCGACTCGTGGCGGCGGGGGTCGGGACGGCCGAGCTCAGCACGCCGCGGTCGACAGACGGGAACTGGAGGAACGAGGGCGCGCCGGCGACCGCCCCCGCGGGCGGTCCTGCGGACGAACCCGCCGACGATGCTGGGGGTGCGTCCGCACCGGGCGAGGTGCAGGCGACCAGGAGCGCACCGACGACGAGGACGACCCCCGTGACGCCACGCCGACCGACTCCGACGCTGCTCACCGCGGCACCAGGTAGTTGCCGCCGGCCGGCGGCGGCGCCCGCAGCACCGAGTTCACCGTGTCGTACCCAGGGGCGAAGCGCAGGGCCGCCGGCCACGTCAGCGACGCGGTGTCCGCCGCCAGGAGCCGCCGGACCCCCGTGCGGGTGTCCGCGGCCATGAGCCAGAGCTCCAGGACGTCATCGGTCTGCGGTTGGAAGGTGTGCACGTCGAACGTCAGGAGGCCCGACTCGTCGGAGGCGCTCGATGCCATGCACCGGTAGAAGCCCTCTGACGCCCCCCACGCGCACAGCACTGACGAGCTCGAACGCCACCCCGGGGGCAGCTCGAGCACGAGCTGGCGCGCTTCGAGGATGCCGACGGGTGGTCGGCGGGGATCGTCACTGGTCCGGTGCGGCTCGCCTTCGACGGCCACCGGTTCGGCAAGCCCCTCACGGACGACGCTCGTGACGAAGCTGCCCGGCGGCGGCACCGTCGCGTGCGTGATGACAGCCGGACCCGCCGCGGCGGACGTCGCCGTCGCGCCCCCGCCGACCGGCGCTGCGCCGCCCCCCGAAGGCCCGCCCGGCGACGAGCAGCCGACACCCAGCGCCGCCAAGGCGGCGAGCAGGAGGACGGCCACCGCGACGCGCGTCCCGAACGCGCGGATGCCGAGGTGTACGCCGGCGGTCCGAGCCGCGGGGCTCATCGCACCCACCCGACTCACGAGCATCCGAACGACGGCTTGGTCGCCGGCACCAGACGGATCGTCGTGTCCGTGCCCTCCACCGTGAACGTCAGCTCGTCAGGACCGACGCGGGTGACGGTGCCGAGCACCATCATCGACGGCCCGTCGGCGACCTGGAGGCCCCGCACCGGCCAGTCCGGCTGCACCGCCGGCAGGCCCGGCGCCACCACCTCGAAGACGCGCCCGCCGACCGACAGGCCAGAGCTGCACCCGCCCGTGTACCACTGGACGCGGGCCGACGCCCCCACCGCGAGATCGGCGTTGCGCTCCAGCATCGGCCGCGGCGGTTCCGTCGTGGTCGGTGCGGACGGGACAAGGCGAGCCGGAGCGTCCACGCCGGACCAGCGCCACAGCTGCAGCTCGCGCGTGGCCCCTGCGTTCCCCCCGTTCCGGGCACGCGTCGTGCTGGATCCCGACAGCGGCGCGATGTGCATCGTGATGATCGCGGCCGGTGCGCTGTCCTGCACGTAGGCCACGAACGCGTTCGTGGCCCGTCCGGTGCGCTGCTCCTCCGCGGCGACGCGGGCCCAGCGCGCGCCGTCCTGGCTCGTGGCGACGACCGTGGTCTGCACCTGGCAGGAGGCGAGGTCCTGGAAGCAGAACTGCGGCGCGCTGCGTTCCTGCACGGAGCCCTCGATCACGAACGCGTCGCGGGACCGCTGGATCGTCAGCCGGGTCTGCGCGCCGCTGTAGGAGTACTCGCCGGTGCCGCCGTCGCCGAACACACCGGGGTCGCGCGCCACCGGCACCCACTGCCCCACCTGCGTCGACGTCCACAGGATCGGGGCATCGGGCTTCACGTCCGACGGCAGCTCGCTGGCGAGCGCGACCAGCCGGCTGCCGTCGCCGGCGAGGGACACCGGAAGATCCAACCGTCCCGCGTCGTCCCACTGCACCAGGTCACGAGTCGCCCGGACCACAGGACCGGTGTCGTCGGAGCCGCTCACGACGACGGACTCGCCGAGCGTGGCGATGCTGGAGAGGAACGCGTGGGCGCCGAGGTGCGCGCCGGCGAGATCCAGGCGCGACCAGGTGGCCCCTCGGTCCGTCGATCTCCAGGCCGCGGGGGTGGCGGCCGAGAGGTCGGCACCCGAGTGCAGCACGCCGAGGACGACGATCCCCTTCGGCGTGTCCGCGACCGCGTACAGCTCCCCGGCCCCGAACACCTCGGGCCGCCCTGCGGCGGGATCGTCGACCGGAGACCAGTGCGCACCGTGATCGGTCGTCGACCACACCATCGCGTGCGCACCCGGCGCCGAGGGACCCACGGCGGAGCCCTCACCCCTCCAGGGCTGCGGATCATCGCCTCGCGAGCTCGACGGATCGCGGAGGCCTTCGGACCCGGACATCGAGCCGACGAGCAGCGTCCTGTCCTCGAGCACGAGCACCGCCCTCGGCGCGAAGGAAGAGCCGGCGGCCGGCGGCCACGGCGTGAGCTCACGGACCCACGAGGTCCCGTCGGAGGAGCCGGCGACACCGGCATCGGTCGCGACGTGGGTCGTGCTGCCGTCCTGCCACGCGAGGCTCACGGACGGGTCGCCGCCCCTCCCCGAGCCCGGCGCCTGCAGGACCTCCGGCAGGTGCGCCGGTTGGATCGTCCAGGTACCGGCCGCGGCGACCGAGGGAGGCGCCGCGCCACCACCGGACGAGCACCCCATGACCCCCGCCACGAGCGCGGCAGCGAGCATCACCCCCGACGTCCGTGCGCATCGTGCCCGTCGCGTCTGCATGCTGCATCCCGTCCCCGGCCCGGCGGCCCCATCGAAGTGTCGCACCTGTCGGCGCCGCGGTAGCGGTCCGCTCGTCCGCCGCCTGGCGGCACCGAACCATGCCGCGGCCCAAGTTCGACGTTGCAGGCGTCCGTCGGGTTCCCGAATTGCCACCGGCGCCGGCAGCCCGGCTGGAACGCTGTCCGCATGCTGATCCGTCGTGCCGACACTGCCGACCTCGACCTGGTCACCTCGCTCCGCCTCGACTTCATCGCCGACGTGCGGCGTCTGGAGCGCCGATCGCTCGAAGGATCGTTCGCCGCGGCGACCCGGGCCTTCGTCACCGACGGGCACGAGCTCGGGACCGTGCTGAGCTGGCTCGCGGAGGAGGACGGCGCCGCCGCCGGCATCGTGTCCCTGGTGCTGCACGCCGTCCCGCCGCGACCGGAAGAGCCCCGCATCAAGGAGGGGTACGTGATCAACATGTTCGTCACGCCGCCGTTCCGGCGCCGCGGCCTGGGACGCGACCTGCTCGAGCGCTGCCGCCGCGACGCCGAGGCACTGGCCCTGCGCCGCCTCGTCCTGCACTTCACCGAAGAGGGCCGCCCGCTCTACGAGCAGCGCGGCTTCATCACCGACGACGCCTGGCTGCAGCTCCCGCTCTGAGCCCCGCACCGGTCAGCCGGCGCTCGCCATCGGCGCCCTACGCTCGTCGCCCATGCACCTCGCCGAGTTCCAAGCGCTCATCGCCGATCTCTACGGCGAGCAGGACGCCGCCCGTGGCATGCCCTCGACCGTCGCGTGGCTCTGCGAAGAGGTGGGCGAGCTGGCGCAGGCCGTGCGCAAGGGCACGCGCGAGGAACAGCTCCACGAGCTGGGCGACGTGCTGGCCTGGTTGACCTCGCTGGCGCACCAGCTGGATCTGTCGCTGGAGGACGCCGCGCAGCGCTACGTGACCGACCCGCCCTGAAGGGAGCGGTTCAGCGCCGGCGGTCGATGAGCGCTTCGGCGATCTGCACCGCGTTGAGCGCGGCGCCCTTGCGCAGGTTGTCACCGCTGAGGAACAGCGAGAGCCCGTGCTCGACCGTGGGATCCACCCGGATGCGGCCCACGAAGGTGGGGTCGACGCCGGCGGCCTTGAGCGGCGTCGGGATGTCGGTGAGCTCGACGCCCTTGGCCTTCACGAGGATGCGCCGCGCCTGCTCGGGGGTGATGGCGTTGGCGAACCGGGCGTTGATGGCCAGGGAGTGCCCGGTGTACACCGGCACCCGGACGCACAGCACGGACACCGTCAGGTTGGGCAGCTCGAGGATCTTGCGGGTCTCGTTGCGCAGCTTCTGCTCTTCGTCGGTTTCGGCGCTGCCGTCGTCCACGAGGGACCCGGCCAGAGGGATCACGTTGTACGCGATGGTCGTCGGGAACTTGCTCGCCGGCGGGAACTCGACCGCCGTGCCCGACAGCGCGAGCGCCGGCGCCGCGTCGCCCACCTTGCGGATCTGCTCGTCGAGCTCGCTGGTGCCGGCCAGGCCGGCGCCCGAGACGGCCTGGTAGGTGCTGACCACCAGCGACTGCAGCCCGGCCTCGCGGTCGAGCGGCTTGAGCACCGGCATCGCGACCATGGTCGTGCAGTTGGGGTTGGCGACGATGTTCTTCGGGATCGAGTCGAGGGCGTGGGCGTTGACCTCGGGCACAACGAGCGGCACGTCGGGATCCATCCGCCACGCCGACGAGTTGTCGACCACCGTGACGCCGGCATCAGCCACACGGGGCGCCAGCTGCTTGGAGGTCGCGCCACCGGCCGAGAAGAGGGCGATGTCGAGACCCGAGAAGTCCGCCGTGTCAGCGTCCTCCACCTCGATCTCGATGTCTCCCCAGGGCAGCCGACGACCCGCCGATCGACTGGAGGCGAACAGCCGCAGCTGCTCGACCGGGAACTGACGCTCAGCCAACACGGCGCGCATGACGCCGCCCACCTGGCCTGTTGCTCCGACGATTCCGATGCGCATAGGGCGTCAAGGGTACAAGCCGGGTCCCCCGCCGAGGAACTCATTCCCCACCCCGAGCCCCCACCCCGGCCCCCACTACGACGTTCTGGCACCGCAAGAGCGCCGATATCGGCGCTCTTCGGGTGCCAGAAGGTCGGGGTTGGGTCGGGTGGCGTCGGGTCAGTCGACGAGCGCGGGGCCGTGGCTGAGGTCGAACGCGTCGTGCAGGACCTGGACGGCGTCCTCGACCTGTTCCTCCGCGACGACGCAGCTGATCCGGATCGCCGAGGTGGAGATCATCTCGATGTTGATGGCGTTGGCGGCCAACGTCTCGAACACGGTGGCGGCGACGCCGGGGTGGGACTTCATGCCCGCACCGATGACGCTCACGCGGGCGATCGTGCGATCCGCGTTGACCCCGGTGGCGCCGAGCTCGGGCACGAGGGACTCGCACACCTGGATCGCCTTGTCGGTGTCGTCCTTCGGCGTGGTGAAGGAGATGTCGGTGTGGCCTTCGTCCGAGGTGTTCTGCACGATCATGTCGACGTTGATGTTCTCGTCGGCCAGCGCACGGAAGAGGTGGCCGGCGATGCCGGGCCGGTCGGCGGCGCCGGCCAGCGTGATCTTCGACTCGTCTGCGTCGTGCGTGACAGCCGAGATGATCGCCTGTTCCATGTCGGGTTCCTCGTCCTTCGATTCGGGGGACAGCTCGTCATCGGGCTTGTCCGCGCTCGGGTCCTCGGTGACCAGGGTGCCGGGTTCCCAGGTGAACGCTGAGCGCACGTGCAGGTCGACGCCGTGGGTGCGGGCGTACTCGACGGAGCGCATCGCCGGTTTGGGGCAGCCGGTGGCCGTCATCTCGAGCAGCTCGTCGAAGCTGATCCGCTCCATCTTCCGAGCGTTGGAGACGACGCGAGGGTCGCTCGTGAACACCCCGGGCACGTCCGTGTACAGCTCGCAGATGTCGGCACCGAGGGCATGGGCGATCGCGACCGCCGTGGTGTCGGAGCCGCCGCGGCCGAGGAACGTGACGTCGTGATCCGTGGACACGCCCTGGGCCCCGCCGACGACGGGGACTCGACCGGCGTCGAGCGCGGCGCGGATGCGGTCCGCCCGCACCTCGATGATCTTCGCGTTGGTGTGGGTGGTGTCGGTGATGAACCCGGCCTGGCTGCCGGTGAACGACGCCGCCTCGATGCCCCGGTTGAACAGCGCCATCGAGACCAGGGCCATCGCCTTGCGTTCGCCGGCGGTGATGAGCATGTCCATCTCGCGACCGGGCCGGATGTCGGACACCTCGCGGGCGAGGCGCAGCAGCTCGTCGGTCTCCTTGCCCATCGCCGACACGACGAGCACGACCTGGTTCCCGCGCTTGATCGTGCGCGCGACGTGGTCGGCGACCTCACGCATGCGGTGGGGGTCGGCCACCGAGGTGCCACCGAACTTCTGAACGACGAGAGCCACGAGGGGCCACGCTACAGGGCTCGACTGCGAGCTCCCCAAGTGGGAGAGGGCGGGCCAAGCGGCCTGCGCCCACGGGGTGCCGCCCCGAGGCCCGACCGCCGCGCCTGGCCGCGACCAGGGTCGGGCACCCGCGCAGTAGCGTCGCGATCCGTGCCCACGACCCAGAACCCCCGCCGGCGGCGCGACCTCGAGGCCCAGCGCAAGCAGGAGCGGGCCGACGCCCAACGCGCCGCCTACCAGCGTTCAGTGCGCAAGCGCCGGCTGCTCGCGGCGTTCGTCATCCTGATGGTCGTCCTGGTCGCGATCGGTGGCGTGGTCATGGCGACGAGCGACTCCAACAAGAAGACCGCCGCCGCCCCGACGACGACATCGGGGCTGCCGACCACCACCACGACCCAGCTCGGCAACGACCTCCCGCCGGCGTCGCTGCCCGCGGTCACCGCCGGCGCGTCGCTCACCGGCGCCACCCCGTGCCCCGACGAGAACGGGGCTTCACCGCGGACGACCAAGTTCGCCCAGGCGCCGGCCATGTGCATCGACCCCACCAAGGACTACAGCGCCACGATCCACACCACGAAGGGGGACATCTCGATGTTCCTGCTGCCCGACGTCTCGCCCCAGTCGGTCAACAACTTCGTCACGCTGGCCCGCTACCACTACTACGACGGGCTGCCGGTCACTCGCATCGTCCCGCGGGGATGGGCCGAGATCGGTGACCCGAAGTTCGCGGACGGCACCACCGGCCCCGGCTACACCGTCAAGGGTGAGACCCAGCCACAGGGCTCCATCCCCACGCCGCTGATCGTGGCGATGCTCCCCGGGGCGGACGGCAGCAGCGGCGGCGGGCTCATCATCGGGCTGGCGGACCAGGCCAACGGCATGCCGAAGGAAGCCACGCAGATCGGCAACATCAGCGACAGCCGCCTCGACGTGTGCAAGCCGCCCGAGGGCCAGGGCACCGTGCAGCACGACATCGACAAGACCGCCACCAAGGCCGGCCTGCCGAGCGAGGTCGTGACCATCACCGGGATCACGATCAACCCGCCGACCCCGACCTGCTGAGCGCAGGCGGCACCGCAGCGGCGCTGCCATCCGCGCCCTCGCGGGAGCGATTAGCTTCGCCGCCATGGGTACTGAGAAACGAGCTCGCCAGAAGGCCGGACGTCAAGCGCGCATCCAGGCCGCCGAGGTCGCGAAGCACAAGGCGCAGACCCGATCCCGGTTGCTCAAGGGCATCCTCCTGATCGCGGCGGTGGTCGTCATCCTGATCGGCGTGGCCGTGCTCACGCGCAAGTCCGACACCACCGTCGACACCGCGTCGCCGAACACCGGCACCACGAATCCGAGCCAGGCGTCGATCGTCGACCGCAACGGCCAACCGGTCGACGGCGCGAGCACCACCACCACGGCGGCCGCCACCGGCGGACCGGCTTCGGTGCCCCCCGCCCCCGAGGGCGCCACCATCACCGGCGACACCCCCTGCCCGGCGGCCGACGGATCAGCGGCCCGGACGACCAAGTTCGCCAAGGCTCCGCCGATGTGCATCGACCCGGCCAAGACCTACAGCGCCACGTTCGACACGAACATGGGCGTCGTGAAGATGACCCTCGATGCCAAGGCGATGCCGTCCACGACGAACAACTTCGTCGTCCTCAGCCGCTACAAGTACTACGACGGCACGGCGTTGTTCCGACTCGACCCGTCGATCGACATCATCCAGGGCGGCGCCGCCACCACCAACTCGGCGTCGGATCCGGGGCCGGGCTACACGATCCCCGACGAGGGCGGGAAGTTCACCTACAAGGAGGGCGAGATCGTGATGGCGCGCACCCAAGAGCCGAACTCGTCCGGTGCCCAGTTCTTCCTGACCACGGGCCCCAAGGTGAGCGCGCTCGACAGCCAGGGCACCTACCTGCTGTTCGGCAGCGTGACCGAGGGCCTCGACGTGCTGAAGAAGATCATGTCGACCTACGTGGCGTTCCCCGCCGGCAGTCCGATGGCCGGCCTCGGCGGCGGCCCCAAGGACCCCGTGATCGTCAACACCATCACCATCACCGAGACCTGACCCGCGTCCTCGACCGAGGACGAAACCCCCCTCAGCTGCGCAGGTCGGCGATGGTCGAGGCCTTGCCGTCGACCCAGATGCTCACGTCGCCGACGCCCTCACTGCGCCACAGCCCGTCCGCGGACCTGATCAGCGCGGTCGCCTCGGGCACCGCGGCGAGCGACAGGCCCTTGGCGGCGAGCTCGACCGTCCGGTGGATCTTGTCGTGCGACCAGGTGTTGGCGCGCGGGATCACCGCGAGGTTCGAGACGACGCCCAGACCGACGGTGAACGCGCCACCGCGCGAGTCGACCATCGGGTCGCACAGCACGTCGGCCCCGGCGTTGGTGCCGGCGAGGACGGCCCCGCCGCGATAGGCGGCACAGATGGCGTCGAACGTCGGGGAGTCCTTGAGCACCGAGCGCAGGTGCATCGCCGACGCGCCGGCGAGGTAGATGAACTTGGCGTCGCGGATGAGCTCGGCATCGGCCGCCAGCACCGCGTCGGGCCGGGTGTACACCTTGGCCTCCCGCACGGTTGCGCCGAGGCCCTCGAACCACTCGGTGGCGCGCACGACCAGCTTGTCGGGGTTCTCGTAGGCCGAGCCCGTGGCCAGCACCACGACCTCGGTGCCACCGCTGGCCTCGAGCAGGCCGCGATCGAACGAGCACCCCTCGCTCCACTCGCCGCCGCCGACCAACGCCAGAATTCCGCTCATGCTGCTCCTCTGTCAGTAGGGGACCCATCATGGTCGACGGGGACCACGGTCCGCTCCAGCGGGGTTGCGAGCTTGATGGCGCGGGCCTGCACGAAGTGCTTCAGCGGCCAGGCGGACGGCCCGACCGTGAAGCGCTCGAGGTCGCTGACGAGCAGGCCCGAGGACCGGATGACGGCCGGGACGTCGCGGCTGACGTGACGACCCCGCACGAGCGGCGAGGTGGACGCGGCGGAGGCGACCATCGTCCCCCGCCACCCGGGCCGGCCGACCGGCTCGATCAGGAGCAGCTCGCCGTCCACGCGGAGCAGTTCGCAGATCGACGCCACCACGGCAGCCAGGTCCGCGTACGTCGTCAGCAGTCCGAACGACACGATGCGATCGAACTGACTGCCGGCCGGCGCGTCGGCGGCGGCGGCATCGGCACCATCGGCACCAACGGGATCACGGTGGCGGTCGCGCACCGGGTCGGTCCGCAGCAGCACGTCGGCCTCCGCCGAATCGAGGTCGAGCACCGCGCCCGACGCTGGTGCGAGGGCGGCGCGGCGCCGCTGGATCTCCTTGCGCACCGCAGCCGGCCACGGGGCGACGTCCAACCGGCCGCTCGAACCGGTCCTTCTCGTGCTCATCCCCGGCGCCATCGGGTCAACGTACCGGCCCCGACCGCAGGCATGCCTGCTCGCGGTCAGATCGTGCCGGTTTGGCGGCCGGAAGTGACCCGTCGGTAACCTGACCGCCCATGACGATCAAGCGCGTTGGCATCGTGGGTTCGGGGATCATGGGGTCGGGCATCGCCGAGGTGGCCGCCAAGGCGGGCTGCGAGGTGGTGCTGCGCTCGCGGCAGCAGAGCACCGCCGACGCCATGGTGGCGTCGCTCGAGAAGTCGCTGAACCGCCAGGTCGACAAGGGCAAGCTCGAGGCGGCCGAGGCCGAGGCGACCCTGGCCCGCGTCACGGCCACGTCCTCGTTGAGTGACCTGAAGGACTGCGATCTCGTGATCGAGTCCGTTGTCGAGGACCTCGAGATCAAGAAGCACCTGTTCGACCAGCTCGACCGCATCTGCAAGGACGAGGCCATCCTCGCCACCAACACCTCGACGCTCCCGGTCGTCGAGATGGCGATGGAGACGCACCTGCCCGAGAAGGTCATCGGCGTCCACTTCTTCAACCCGGCTCCGATGATGTCGCTGGTCGAGATCGTGCCGGCGCTCACCACCTCGACCGAGACGGTCGAGGCGGTCCGCGGGTTCGTCGAGGCGTGTGGCAAGGAAGCGGTCGAGGTCAAGGACCGTGCCGGCTTCATCGTCAACGCACTGCTCTTCCCGTACCTCAACAACGCCGTGCGCATGCTCGAGGCCGGCACGGCCACGCGTGACGACATCGACACCGCCATGAAGGGCGGCTGCAACTTCCCGATGGGTCCGCTGGCCCTGCTCGATCTCGTGGGCCTCGACACCTCGCTGGCGATCCTCGATGCGCTCTACGCCGAGTTCCGGGACCCGAACTACGCCGCCGTCCCGGTGCTGCGGCGCATGGTCGCGGCCGGCCAGCTCGGCCGGAAGTCCAAGCTCGGCTTCTACGACTACAGCAAGTAGCGAGCTGCGCTCAGGGTTGCTCGGGGCGCCGAGGCGCTCGACGACCTGGCTCCGCGCGAGAGCACCTGCGGCAACCGGTAACCACGAAGAGACTGCCGCGCACCCGCCGGTAGACTCGTCGGCGACCTAGAAAGAGGTGCCCGGTGTTCGACCGCGTCAGTCCCGCCCCGCCAGATCCGATCCTCGGCATCGTCGAGCGCTTCACCGCCGATCCGAACCCGGACAAGATCGACCTCACGGTCGGCGTGTACAAGGACGAGACCGGCAGGACACCGATCTTCGAAGCGGTGCGCACGGCCGAGTTCCGCTACCTCGAGGCCGAGACCACCAAGAGCTACCTGCCGATCGACGGCCCCGTGGCCTTCGGGTCCGCGGTCACCGAGATGCTCTTCGGTGGCGAGCCGCAGGGCTTCGCCGCCCGCAGCACCCAGACCCCGGGCGGCACCGGCGGACTCGCCGTCGCCGGTCACTTCCTGCGCACGCAGACCCCCGACGCGAAGGTCTGGATCAGCGCCCCCACCTGGCCGAACCACAAGCCGATCTTCCACTTCTCCGGGCTCGAGGTGGCGGAGTACCGCTACTACGACCCGACCACGCGCCAGCTCCTCTTCGCCGAGATGCTGGAGGACCTGCAGCAGGCCGAGCCGGGCGACGTCATCGTCCTGCACGGCTGCTGCCACAACCCCACCGGGCGTGACCTCTCGGCCGAGCAGTGGGTCACGGTCGCCGACCTGCTCGTCGAACGGCAGCTCACCGGCCTCATCGACACGGCGTACCTCGGCCTGGCCGACGGCATCGAGCTCGACCGGGCGTTCCTCACGCCGCTCGCGGGCCGCGGCATCGATCTGCTGATCTGCAGCAGCTTCTCGAAGAACATGGGCCTGTACCGCGAGCGAGTCGGCGCCCTCACGATCGTGGCGACCGACGCCACGATCGCCAACGCCGTGCAGAGCAACGTCAAGGCGACCGTGCGAGCCATCTACTCGAACCCGCCGTCGCTCGGCGGGGGCATCGTCGCCACGGTGATGGGTGATCCCGAGCTCAAGGCCCAGTGGCTCGAGGAGCTCGCAGCGCTGCGGTACCGCCTCAACGGCCTGCGCGCCGAGTTCGCCAAGGCCGCAGCCGATGCCGGGCTCACCGAGCTCACCGACATCGCCGACGAGCGCGGCATGTTCTGCCTGACCGGCCTCACCCGCGACCAGGTCGAGCACATGCGCGACGACCACGGCATCTACCTCGTCGGCTCCGGGCGGGCCAACGTCGCCGCGCTCGACACCACCACGATCCCTCGCGTGGTCCAGGCGCTGGCCGCGGTCAAGAAGATCTGACCGGTCTCCGCCCGGCCTCGTCCGGTGCGCCGCGTTCGGGGGCGGCCCAGCGCGTCACGACGATCGCGGTCACCTCGATCCAGGCCAAGCCGGTGAGCAGCAGCGCGCGCTCGGAGATCCCGATCGCCACGTTCGCGGCGGCCAGGACGCACAGCAGGAACACGGCGCTGAGCACGGCGACGCCGGCGCCCGAGACGGTGCAGTAGCGGCGGTACCACCCGGGAACCGTTGCGCACGCCGGCAGCCCGGTCGCAACCAGCAGCGCCGCCGAGCAGAGGCTCGCGATCGCCGCGATCGCCGCCGCGTTGTGCAGCGCGTCGGTGGGAGCGGCCTCGCGATCGATGACGGCGATCGGGCAGCCGGACGAACACGTCCACACGGCCATGAGCACGAAGGCGGCGCCGACCACGCCGAACAGCCGCGCCACCGTGCCCCCGAACGCGGCGGACACACCGGTGCGCCCGCCGGCGACGGCGTTCGCCTGCAACGCCAGCGCGAACCACGACGTCAGCAGGCCGACGAGGACGAACGACGGGTTCACGATCCACGCTGTCGGCGACCCGGTCTCACCGAGCTCGCTCACGAACGTCGTGGCCTGATCGAAGCCCGGCCGCAGCCAACCGCCCCCCACGACCGTCACCCCGAAGAGCAAGGGCGCCAGCATCCCGGCGACGAGCCCGCCACGCACGAACCCGGACCGTGTCCCGGGGGCGTTCGTCGTGAAGGGCACCGTCATGCCCTGCCTCCGTCGCCGGGGGCCCTCACGGTTGTGCCCTACCGGGAAAACCGTTGAGACGATAGAAAGCAGGGGTGCGCATCTCGCCACCGTCGACCCCTTGGCAGTTCCCGCCGGCCGACACGGCTGACGATGTCGGCGTCGTGGGCATCGGGGCCGACGTCGAACCCGGGACGCTCCTCGCGGCGTACCGCGCCGGGCTCTTCCCGATGCCGGCGCACCACAAGGGCCCGATGGCGTGGTGGTCGCCCGACCCTCGCGGCATCCTGCCCCTCGACGGCCTGCGCGTCACCCGGTCGCTGCGCCAGTCGATGAAGCGCTACGAGATCCGCGTCGACACCGCGTTCGGGGCGGTCATCGACGCGTGCGGCGATCCACGCCGACCCGGGCGCTGGATCAACCGCGAGATCAAGGCGGCGTACAGGCGGTTGCACGAGCTCGGCTGGGTCCACACGGTCGAGGCGTGGGACGAGGATGGTCGCCTCGCCGGCGGGCTCTACGGCGTCTCGATCGGGGGGTTCTTCGCCGGGGAGTCGATGTTCCACCACCAGCGCGACGCGTCGAAGGTGGCGCTCGTGGGCCTGGTCGAGGTCCTGCGCGCCGGCGACGCGACGCTGCTCGACGTGCAGTGGACGACCGATCACCTCTGCAGCCTGGGCGCGGTCGATGTCCCCCGCGCCCGGTACCTCGGCCTGCTCGCCGGCGCGGTGGACCTGCCGGTCGACCCGTTCTCGTCGACGGCACCGCCCGCCCCGTAGGCCCTGCGTTCGGCGACCCTGACATCTGACGGGTCGTCAGAATGACAGCCCGAGGCCGTTCGCGGGACCATGGAGGCATGGCGACTCCGAGCGAGCAGTCCTCTCCGAACGACGTCACGGGCGCGGCCCCCGAGATCAGCGCACCGGTCCGCGACAAGCCGTGGCTCATGCGCACCTACTCCGGGCACTCGACCGCCACCGCGTCGAACGCCCTCTACCGGACGAACCTCGCGAAGGGCCAGACCGGCCTGTCGATCGCCTTCGACCTACCGACCCAGACGGGCTACGACCCGGACGACCCGAAGGCGCGCGGCGAGGTCGGCAAGGTCGGCGTGCCCGTGGCCCACCTCGGCCACATGCAGCAACTGCTCGACCAGATCCCCGTCGGCGAGATGAACACGTCGATGACGATCAACGCCCCGGCGGCGTGGCTGCTCGGCCTGTACGTCGCCAACGCGGAGAACCACGGCGTCGAGTCGCGGCAACTGCGGGGCACCACCCAGAACGACATCGTCAAGGAGTACCTGTCGCGCGGCACCTACATCTTCCCGCCCCAGCCGTCGAAGCGGCTGATCGTCGACATGATCGCGTTCTGCTCCGAGTGGGTCCCGAAGTGGAACCCGATGAACGTCTGCAGCTACCACCTGCAGGAGGCCGGGGCGACCCCGGTGCAGGAGCTTGCCTACGCGCTCGCGACGGCGATCGACGTGCTCGATGCCGTGCGGGAGTCCGGCCAGGTCACCGAGGACCGCTTCCCGGCGGTCTTCGCCTCGATCTCCTTCTTCGTCAACGCCGGCATCCGCTTCGTCGAGGAGACCTGCAAGATGCGGGCCTTCACGAAGATGTGGGACCGCATCGGGCTCGAGCGCTACGGCGTCACCGACGAGAAGGCCCGGCGCTTCCGCTACGGCGTGCAGGTCAACTCGCTGGGGCTGACCGAGGCGCAGCCCGAGAACAACGTGCAGCGCATCGTGCTCGAGATGCTCGGCGTCTCGATCTCGAAGAACGCCCGGGCCCGGTCGATCCAGCTGCCGGCGTGGAACGAGGCCCTCGGCCTCCCCCGGCCGTGGGACCAGCAGTGGTCGTTGCGGATCCAGCAGGTGCTCGCCTTCGAGACGGACCTGCTCGAGTACGAAGACATCTTCGACGGCTCCCACGTGATCGAGGCGAAGACCAACGAGCTCATCGAGGGCGCGCAGGCCGAGCTCGACGACGTGCTGCAGCTCGGCGGTGCGTTCAACGCGATCGAGGAGCTGAAGGGCCGGCTCGTGAAGAGCCACACGGCCCGCATGCGCCTCATCGAGTCGGGCGAGCTCAAGGTGATCGGCGTGAACTCGTTCACCGAGACCGCCGAGTCCCCGCTCGGCGGTGAAGAGAACATCATGAAGGTCGACCCCGGCGTGCAGCAGGAGATGATCGCCGACGTCCAGGCCTGGCGGTCCAACCGCGACAACGACGCGGTCAAGCGCTCGCTCGACGAGTTGCGCCGCGTGTGCGAGGAGGGCATCAACGTCATGCCCGCCACGATCGACCTGGCCCACGCCGGCGGCACCACCGGCGAGTGGGCGGGGCTGCTGCGCGAGGTGTTCGGCGAGTACCGGGCGCCCACCGGTGTGGCGGCGGCGGCCGGCCTCGGCGGCGGGCTGTCGTTGCGGGCGGTCGCCGATCGCGTCAAGGAGATGGCCGGTGGTCCCCCGCGGTTCCTGGTGGCGAAGCCCGGCCTCGACGGCCACTCGAACGGCGCCGAGCAGATCGCTGTGGCGGCGCGCGACGCCGGCATGGAGGTCATCTACCAGGGCATCCGCCTGACGCCCGAGCAGATCGCGGCGGTGGCGCGCGACGAGGACGTCGACGTGATCGGGCTCTCGATCCTGTCGGGCTCCCACCTGCAGCTGATCCCCGAGGTCGTCCGCCTCGTGCGCGAGGCGGGTGTCGACGCGCCGATCATCGTCGGAGGCATCATCCCCGAGGACGACCGCCCGACCCTGCTCGGCCAGGACGTGGCGGCGGTCTACACGCCGAAGGACTTCGAGCTCGCGAAGATCATGGGCGAGGTCGCCGATCTCGTCGAAGCCGACCGCGCCAAGGCATGACGCGGACGACAAAGCCCTGATCACCGCGCCCAGTGTGTCGTTCGTCACACAACCGATGGCCCGCGTAGGCATTTTGACCACTGTGCGCGCTTGAATCCCCCGGGCAGCGACCGATTGATCGAATGTGGATCGGCGTGCAGCGGTAGGCCTCGGGGTCGGCCTCACGGGGCTGGGATTGGGTGCTGCTGCCGCGATCTGGGACGTCGTCGCAGCCGCCGTGCTGGCCGGGGCGTTGGCGCTGGTCGGCGGCGTCGCCGTGTTCCGGCTGGTGAACCACCTGCGCACGGCGCGCACCAAGATCGACGAGCTCAACGAGAAGGTCAACGAGCTCGAAACGACCGTGGAGAAGGAGTCCAAGGCCCGCGAGGACGTCGAGAACAAGTTGGCGTCGCGGATCGAGCTGACCTCCGTCCGCCGGTCCACCCAGGCCGACGCCCTCACCGATTCGTCCACCGGGCTGTACAGCGAGGGCTACTTCACGGTCGCGCTCGACGCCCGCATCGCCGCCGCCCGCCGCAACCTCAAGCCGGTCGCGGTCGTGGTCATGGAGGTCATCCAGGGCCTGGGATCAGGTTTGCCACACCCCGCGGAGCCCAGCGTGGTCGCCTCCAGCATCAACTCCACGATCCGCGAGGCCGACACCGCGTGCCGGCTCATGGACGGCGGCTACTCGCTCGTGCTCGAGGACACGTCCGAGAACGGGGCCATCTGGACGGTCGAGCGCATCCGCCGCCACATGGCCACCCGCGACCCCGGGCTCACGATGTGGGCCGGCGTCGCCTGCTACCCCGCCCACGGCTTCACCACCGAGGAGATCCTCGACCGGGCCGACCTCGCCCTCGACCTCGCGCGCGAGTGGCGCCAGGACCGCATCGAGGTCGCGACGGCCGAGTAGCCGGCGGGGTCGAGGACCGGGGCCGCCATGTATGGTCGAAACCGAGATGATGACTCGTCGAGGTGATGAACGGGTGCCCGCTCGCACCCGAATCCCGCCTTCGCGTGTCGCCGATCCCGAGTTCTTCATCACACTCGCCGCGATCCTCGCCCTCGGCGCAGTTCTGATGTTGCGGAGGATCGGAGACGCCCCGTTCTGGCGGGACGAGATATGGACCTCATCGATCTCGAGCCGCCCGTTGGGCGGCGTGCTCGATGTCATGGTCAACCGGGAGACCAACATGGGTCTCTACTACCTGAGCGCGCACGGCTGGCTCTCGTTCGACGGCGGTGAGGGATGGCTCCGCACGCTGTCCGTCGTGTTCGCCCTGGGTGCCATCGTGATGACCGCGCTGTTCGTACGAGATCTTCTCGGCAACTTCTGGGGACTCGTGTCCGCGGTCGTCCTCGGCCTGAACCCGTTCTTCTTCTACTACGCCCGTGAAGCACGGGCGTATTCGATGGTGATCTTCATGGCGGCGGCACTGATGTTCTGCTTCGGTCGTGCGTCGGCCGCGTCCCGCATCGATCGATGGAAGGTCCTCTACGGGCTCTTCGCCGTGCTCGCCGTCTACACCCAGTTGCTCTCTGTCTTCCTCGTCGCCGCGCACGCGGCGACCCTGGCGCTGAACAGACGGATCACCCGGAGCTGGGTGATCGTCCACATGGCGATCCTCGCACTCGTCCTGCCGGTGGTGCTCTACGTCCTCACGACCGGTGGAGGCAATCCTGATTGGCTCGGCCGCCCGACCATCGGAGAGTTGATCGCGTTCGGCGGCACGGCCATCGGCTACGACCCAAGCCAGCCGTGGACCTACCTCGTCGTGCCGGTCACGTGCGCGGTGCTGTTGGCGGCAGGCGTCGCGGCGATCACCGAGGATGCCTACCGGCCAGTCGTGGCGCGCGCGGTCATCGCCATCCTCGGACCCGTGATGCTCATCTGGCTCATCTCGCAGGCGAAGCCCCTCTTCTTCGCCAGGTACATGGTGTGGGTGCTGCCGTACCTGATCTTCCTCCTCGTTCTGGGACTCTCGCGACTGCCATCGAGACCGGCACTGGTCATCGCAACGTGCGCGTTGGTCCTGCTCCCATGGCTCTCTGTGGACCTCGACTACACCAACCAGATCAAGGGTGAGGATCCCAGGGCGGCCACGGAGCACGTCGTCGAGCGCGCCCAGCCCGGCGACGTGGTGCTCTTCCGGCCGGCGTGGACACGAGTGGTCTACGACCAGTACCTCGATGCCCGGGCGAAGTCTCCCGAGGATGTCGCGCTGGCGCCCGGCGGCTCGTTGCTGGAGACCGGCGACATCGTGGGCCGTGAGATCTCGTCCGCCGAGCTCGAGAAGGCCCTCGCGGACGCTCGACGCGTGTGGGTGGTCGGGTACCCCGAGTCGAAGTGGTCGATCACGCCGGAACCCGCTCGACTGGTCGAGTCGAAGTCCGTCGAGTCAGGTGAGTGGATCCTTCAGGAAGACCAGGACTTCGGCCAGTTGAACGTCCGGTTGTACGAGGTCCCCTCGGGCTGACAGGCCCTC
>Ga0209023_10002102_pt1 | contig 25616 bp, 28 predicted proteins | sample LakOneMetagenome_FD_187468 | JGI IMG/M metagenome (GOLD analysis project Ga0209023, IMG submission 187468) | Freshwater and sediment microbial communities from Lake Erie, Canada (SPAdes) (version 2) | ecosystem: Environmental > Aquatic > Freshwater > Lentic | place: Lake Erie, Canada... | reverse complement strand
TGAATAAAAATGGCAAATATGAAAATTGACAAAAATTACATGGCATTCATTCAATCCATTAAGACACAAATAGTGCAAAGCCGTTATGCTGCGGCAAGACTCGCAAATAGAGAGCAGCTCCTACTTTATTTCAGAACTGGGAAGATGATTTCTGATAAGATTAAGGCTCAAAAATGGGGCGCCAAGGTGCTTGACCACATTTCGGCAGACCTCCAAAAGGAACTCCCAGGATTAAAAGGGTTTTCCTCTGGTAACCTTAAAAAGATAAGACTTTTTGCGGAAGCGTATTCACCCCATTTTGTAATTAGTTCGACGGCGTCGAACCAATTAAGCGGTCACTTGGAACTGAGTTTCTCAATAAGTTCGACACTGTCGAGCCTAATTGAAAGTAATGGCTTTTTTGAAGCTTTTTCAAGTATCAGTTTCTCACACCATTTTACCATTATTACCAAAATAAAAACCTGGGAAGGACGGATTTTTTACATTGAAAGCGCTGCTTCAAATTTCTGGTCTTTAACAGTATTGGAGCATCAAATTGAAAATAATCTTTTCGGAAAAGAAGGCAGGCTGCCGAACAATTTTGAAAGTACACTAACTGAAAATCTTAAACCGTCGGCGATTAAAGTTTTTAAAGACGAATATCTTTTGGATTTTATTGCCGGTGACGAATTGGACGATGAGCGACATATTGAACAACAGGTTGTCTTAAACATCCGAAACTTTATCCTGCAAATGGGTAAAGGATTTTGTTTTATAGGCAATCAATATCGTATTGAGGTGGATGGGGATGATTTTTTTATTGATCTTCTGTTTTTTAATCGTCATTTACAATGCCTGGTTGCTTTTGAATTAAAGAAAGGTAAATTCAAACCTGCAGATGCTGGGCAATTGAATTTCTATCTTAATGTACTTGATGAAAAAGTAAAACTTACACAAGAAAATCCAAGTATTGGCATTGTGCTTTGCAAAGAGAAAAATAATACAGTAGTCGAATTTGCTATTAAATGTTTTGATAAGGCAATGGGTGTAGCTACTTACAAAATATCGCAAAAAACACCTGCGCAAATTAAAGGCATATTGCCTGATACAGAAAAATTAATAAAGTTACTTTACTAAGATTTAAACTTTTTTCAAACACTAATTTATTTATAATAGAGTGAATTGAAAAATAATAAAGGCGCAAAAATGTGGAGCAAAAGTACTTGACCAAATTTCTGCAGACCTGCAAAAGGAACTAACCGGCTTAAAAGGTTCTTCATCTGGCGACCTTAAAAAGATTCGGATTTTCGCTGAAGCCTATTCTCTCCACTGACAATTGGTTCGACACCGTCGAACCAATTTGGGCGAGCAGATTCTGGTGATATTTTTTCAACTGTTATTTACTGTCAAAGCAAATTGAAAATAAAGACTTTTAAAGAGCGTTTTTCGGCATTGCTTCTCTCACAATTTTACAATTCTCATAAAGATTAAGAGCTGGGAGGCTCGGATATTCTATATCCAATCTTCTGCAGTTAGCTGCTGGTCTTTAACAGTACTGTTGCGCTTCACCATTTCGCTTATACGGTAAACAAAAATCATACAAACCAAAATGACTGCTGATACTACATAACCTAATAAATCAAAATGCTGAAGGGGACTTTTGCTTGTTGGTTGCTTCACTACACAAAAAATAATGGTGCATGGTAAAATACTAATGAAAAAACGGGGAAACAATAAAATGGGAAAGAGGAATATTTGAAGGTGCAAAATGAAAAGACAACGATAAAACCAAGTAGAAGAGTAAAAACTCCTTTATTACAAATTATTCTTTACCTTTGCGCTGAATAAAAAAGCTAAATGGTATCAAAAACCTGCGAATATGCAATCAGGGCAATGCTTTTTGTGGCACAAAAATCAAAGACCGCCACCAAAGTTGGGGTAAAGCAAATTGCCAAAGCGATTGACTCACCTGAGCCCTTTATTGCCAAAATATTACAGGATCTGGTGAAGAAGGGATTGGTATTATCTGCTAAGGGGCCTACCGGAGGATTTTACCTGGACAATGCAGGTTTTAAGAAAAGTCTTGCAGATATTGTTAATGCCATCGATGGCGATAAATTATTTACAGGCTGTGGTTTAGGATTAAAAAGTTGCTCCGCAAAAATGCCCTGTCCTGTTCATGATGAGTTTGTTGTTGTCAGAAAGCATATCAAGGCAATGATGCAAAATGCAAAACTAGGCGACTATAACACATCTTTGGAATTGGGAGAAAAATATTTAAAGCGATAATTTTTTTAATATAGTAGATGAGTAAAAGGTCTTAAATTATTTTATATGCAAGTTCGTTTAAAAAAAAATTGGCAAAAATGGTTATTTCCTGCTTTCATATGTTTGCCGATAACAATGTTGGCTCAAACGCAAACTCCCGGAATTTCGTCTTCCCCAAACGATACAGGCCTTATTGTTTTGTTAGTGATGGTGTTGCTAACTATTCTTGTAGCAGTGCTCTTACTGTCTTTTGAGGCTAAGGGACTTGTTGCTAAAATCAGGAATAAAAAAACGGGAAAAAGTACCCATCAATTTGAAAAGTATTTAAAAAACATGAATAGTAACCAGATAGAAAAGGTATTAGAACTCAAACAGCAACAGAAAGATTTAAATAATAACGCACAAAGTTCAGGAAGTATAAAAGCCATTTTGACAATTGCCATTACATTACTGGCAACGTTATTTCCGGGTCATTCAGTATATGCTCAAACTAAAGCTACAAATGCAGGGATATTCAGTGAAGGCGGTATCTTAATAACTATTACGCTAATCATGATTCCCATATTGGCAGCCATAGTGCTGATGATTGTAAAGTTATCCAATATGCTGCGGAAACACCGTAACAGGCAAGACCTTGAAGAAGCGACACTGTTTGCAGATTATCTATCTACCTTAACTGAAGAAGAAGCTACTGAAGCACTGGCAAAAAGAAAAGCTGCACTCGATTATAAGCTTACCCATCATGAATTATCAGGTGTACAAGAGCCGGCAGACAAAAAAGGATTGGTGGGTAATATAGAAACAGAAGGGTATATTAATTTTATTGCCCGTAAAAAGAAAGCGCAGAAACGCCCCAATATAGACCCGCAATTATCCAAACTCATTTTGTGGTATTTTGGATGTGCTGCATTGTGGCTGCTATTTGGTACAACCATTGGTGAATATGTGGGTATTAAATTTGTTGCACCAGATGTAGACCATATCAGTTGGTTGAGTTTTGGCCGGCTCCGCCCTGTTCATACCAATGCCGTATTTTGGGGTTGGGCATCGTTGGGAATGCTCGGGTTAGGTTATTACATTGTTCCCATGGTAAGCAATGCTCCATTAGCAAGTATTAAAAAAGGATGGTATGCACTCTACCTGATTAATGCCGCAGTTATTCTTGGAACGCTCTTTTTAATGGCGGGTATTAACAATGGTGGTGGCGAATACCGGGAATACATTTGGCCGGTAATGTTATTATTCGGTATCGGGCTGATACTTACACTGATCAATTTTATACAAACTATTGCAAAACGACAAACGAAGGAAATTTACATTTCTAACTGGTATATTGTTGCTGCTATCATGTTTGCCCTAACCATTACGGTTGTAGCCTATGTACCTATTTGGCAGGATGGACTGGGGGAAACAATTATCCAGGGTTATTACATGCACCAGGGTGTAGGCATGTGGTTTATGCTTTTTACATTGGGGATCGTTTACTATATGCTTCCACAACAATTAAACAGGCCAATCTACTCCTATAGCCTTGGCATACTCGCTTTTTGGACACAGATTTTATTCTATACACTTATAGGCACTCACCATTTTGTTTTCAGTTCTATCCCTTGGTGGTTGCAAACAGTAGCCATTGTAGGCAGTGTTGGTATGGTAATACCGGTAGTAGCCGGCACTACTAATTTTATCATGACCTTTAAAGGAGCCTGGCATAAAATTGCCGGAAGTTATACATTACCATTTTTCCTTGTAGGCATTATCTTTTACTTTACCGGTTCGTTACAGGGCACAGCAGAAGCATTTCGTTCTACCAACCTGATGTGGCATTTCACTGACTTTACAGTTGCCCATTCTCACCTTACGATGTATGGTATCATTTGCTTTTTCCTGTGGGCAGGTATGTATGCAGTAATACCAAGGCTAACTGGTAAAGAAGCTCCTCAAATAACTGTTGGTGCCCATTTTTGGTTAGCGTTAATTGGCCTGATGTTTTACACAGTGCCGCTCATGATTGGTAGTACATTAAGGGGGCAAATGTGGATAGCAGGGAAACCATTTATAGACTCAGTTGTGCACATGGCACCTTACTGGTTGTGGCGGGCTATTGGTGGCAGCCTGATGTGGTTATCGCACATTTTCTTTGCCTACAATTTTTATAAAATGATCAGCAAGCATGAAACGGTTGATGTAAAAGAAGCAGCGCTGGAAAAATTAGTACAATTAATTCCGGCCGAAACAAAAAATGATTAATTAATTTTTATACAGTACAAATGGAATTTTTCAATAATCATAAAAAGCTTTTCAAAACAGCGTTCTTATTTTTCGCAGGGTTAACCATTTTGGTAGCCATCCTGCCTGCGCTGAATAACCAGAAAAATAATAAGCCTTTACCCGGGGCAGAACCTTTAAGTGCAGATGCCGTAAAAGGCAAAAATATTTACATTGCCAATGGTTGCGTAGCCTGTCATACACAGCAGGTACGAAATGTGGATATGGATAAAATGTGGGGCGCAAGGCCGGGTTTAGCAGCAGATTATGCAGGCATACATCGTACCGATATTTGGCGCAATACTGCTACATTGATGGGTACTGAACGTACAGGGCCCGACCTTACCGATGTCGGTAACCGACAACCCAGTAAAGACTGGAACCTCGTACATTTATTTAATCCAAGAATCGTTGTAAAAGAGTCGATCATGCCTGCTTATTCATGGTTATTTACCATTAAAAAACAACCTGCAAAAAGCGATGTAATCGTAAATGTTCCTGCAGCTTATATGAATGGAGAGGAGGGGAAAATAGTAGCCACGAACGATGCACTTTATTTGATTGCTTACCTGCAATCCCTTAAACAAGTTAAACTGCCTGATGGTACACCAGCTCCTGATTTCCTTTATAAACGGCAACAAGAAACGGCAGGTGCAAATGGTGCAACAAAAGAACTGAATGGCACTACATTATACACGGCAAATTGCCAGAGTTGCCATCAGTCAAATGGTGAAGGTTTACCTGGTGCATTCCCTCCATTAAAAGGCAGCCCGGTTGTTAATGGAGATAATCTGGAATTATATGTGGGTATCATCATGAACGGCTACAGTGGACGGCCAGGCTTTGGCGTGATGCCACCGGTTGGCACAAATGCAAGTTTAAGTTCTGCAGAAGTAACGGCCATTGTGAATCACGAACGCAGCACCTGGGGCAACAATGCAAAAAAAGTAACAGAAGAAGAAATAAAGAAGATTATGGATTTTGTAAAACTACAAGCACCTAAGTGAAAACAAAAAATACATTCAATAAATAAAATTGATTACAATGAAAAAAGCACTGTTGAGTTTTGCATTATTATCATCGGGTTTAATTGTATTTGCTTGTCCGCCCTGTGAGGTAGCACAGCCAAGGTATTTAAAAGGAATAACACACGGTACCGGCCCCCAAAGTAACTGGGATTTCCTGATCATCTCAGCAACAGCTATTATCGTCATCGCCACACTTTTCTTTTCTATTAAGTGGTTGCTAATGCCTGGTGAAAAATCTGATACACACATCAAACATCTGATATTAAATATTGACTAACATGGAAGATAAAAGCAAAATAGTTGTTTTTATAGACGATGAAGAGCAACCCGTTGCGGCCTTTACTTCACCGGTAAATTTTGAACTGGACACCCGAAAACTGGTGGATGGAAAGCATACACTTAAAATTGTAAGCAAAGACCCGAGTGGTAAAGAAGGCATCAGGCTTATTCCTTTTGAAGTAAGAAACGGACCGGCTATTGATGTCGAAGGAATACGGGAAAATGCAGTAGTGGATGGGGTATTGCCAATTATGATTAATGCTTACGGTAAAGGAGACCAGAAGATGTTTTTAATAGAGGGAAGTGAAACACCTAAAAGTATTCCTTCCTGGGTATGGATACTGATCATTGGTTTTGCGGGGTGGGCATTATATTATCTATTCACCTATTTATCACTGAAACCTTAATGACAATGAGGCAAGATATTCTTACTATAGAAGATGTGAAATTATTGGTTGATCGTTTTTATGAAAAAATAAGGGTGGATGAATTATTGGGTCCCATCTTTAATGAACGCATTCAAAATCGCTGGCCGGAACACCTTGAAAAAATGTACCGTTTTTGGCAAACCGTTCTACTGGGAGAACATACTTATTTTAGTAGCCCCTTTCCCCCACATGCCCAATTACCAGTTGGTCACGAACATTTTTTAAAATGGATGGAATTGTTCGTTCCAACTGTGGACGAATTATTTACCGGCGAAAAAGCAGCAGAAGCAAAATGGCGTGCCGCAAAAATGGCAGAAATGTTTGAAATAAAAATAGCGCACTATAAAAAGGTGGGTATTAAAAACCTTGTGTAGGAATGAATGATGAAAGAAAAGAAATATCTATTACCATCATAAAGGCAGGTGAAGTAAATCTTGTAAAAACTTATTTGCATCAATACAGGAACCTGATGGTGTTGCTTAACAACAGCATCTACCTGGAAAATTTTGGCGAGTGTGGCGGGCAGGGCCGGTGTGCCACCTGCATGGTTAAAGCAGTTGGATTAAAAGGCAATGCCACTACGATGGAGCGAAATGAAGCAGCTACTATTGGTAAAGCGGGGTTAGCGGATGAGGCCATCCGTTTATCCTGCCAGTTATTGATTAACGAAGACCTCAATGGAGCAGTGATTGAAATTGCGGGAGATGAATTTTAATTGCTGTCATTACTACTTTAACAGGATTAATCTGGATTGGTACAATAATAGTAGTACTTATAACTATCGTCAGTTCTTTTAAACATTTAATACGGTAACGCATGAAAGAGAGTTATGGTACTTTATCCGAAACAATTAATGGTTTAAAAAAGGAAGGCTATACGCTAGATTTTAATATTAGGGAGGATTGTATTGTTTGTCATCAATCAAATACCGTATTATCAAATGACGATTTTGAAATTGATAAAATATTCCGATTTGAAGGCCAGTCTAATCCCGATGACCAGTCTATTCTGTACGCCATATCCTCTAAAAAGTTCAATGTTAAAGGAACACTGGTAAATGGATATGGTATTTACGCTGATGATGTAACCACCGCATTGGTTGCAAAACTACAGCAGCATCATTAAGTATTCAACCAAATTACCCCACGCACAAAACTTTACACAATGGAAAATAAATCGAATGAAGCAACTCCTCAACGACCTGAAGGTGACCGCATGTTAGATGCTCCGTTGGTGGAGATGGATTTGAATAAGTTAGTGTTACAAATAAAGGGCGAAACAGCCTGGGAAGAAGCTGACCACAATGCAATCACAATTTTTAAGTCAGATTTAATGCGAATTGTATTGATGGGTATGAACAAAAATGCTGAACTGAAAACGCACACCGCAAAGGGAACCATCAGTGTTCAGGTGATAGCCGGAAAAATCAATTTTACGGCCAATGATAATACAGTTTCTATGGAAGCAGGGCAAATGCTTGTGTTGCATGAAAAAATTCCTCACAGTGTTCTGGCACTCACGGAAAGTTTCTTTCTGCTTACACTCACGATGAGTAACAGCTAAATAACTTCTACCCATCCAAATCATTCACCAAATGGATAAGGAAAAAGTTAGCAATTGGACCTCTATTTGCACCTGTTAAATTTACGGCCCGAAGAAGTATTTTAATTGCAATGCATCACTTTAATAATCGGATAATCCTGTCAAATTATTTCGCCTGATATAACCCGGCATATTGCTATAATTTAAATGGCATGAATGTAATTAAAACAGAAAAAATAATTTGGACAATCGGACACTCCACCCACCTGCTGGATGAACTGGCAGCTATGCTTCAATCATTCCAAATTGAAATTGTAGCTGATATAAGAAGTTCTCCAGGCTCAAGAAAATTTCCTCAATTCAATAAAGAAGCGTTGCAAATTTCTTTGCCCGAAAACAACATTCAATACATCCATTTAAAAGAGCTTGGTGGAAGAAGAAAAGTAAATCCTTATTCTAAAAATACTGTATGGCGGCACCCGGCATTTAGGGGTTATGCCGATTATATGGAAACGGGTACTTTTAAAGAAGGTATCCGGGAACTTGAAAAGATGGCAATGAAACATCGCACCGCTTATATGTGTTCAGAGGCAGTGTGGTGGCGTTGTCACCGCTCCATGGTTTCAGATTATTTAAAAGTAGATGGTTGGAAAGTAATGCACATTATGGGTGTTGGAAAAGAAGAAGAACATCCTTATACGGCTCCGGCCAGGATTGTAAAAGGGGAACTGACTTATGGAGAAGATTTGAAAGAAAATGAAGGTTGATGGTTAGCTTTCAATGCAGCAATCGCCATATAATTGGTTACAATTGAAATAATATATTTAAAAGCATAATTAGGTGATATGGAGTCGCCGGTTACCCTTCAATCTACTTTAGTAATCAATAAAAATACTAACCATTTTTGACTATATTACCTTAGCAAAATACCTTTCCATTCTCTATAAGTACGGCTCCTGCTTCATGCATGTGTCGCATGGCCCTGATTACTGTCTCTACCCGAAGACCTGTCATATCAGCTATTTGCTGCCGTGTGAGTTTCAGTTGCCTGGATTCAATACAAAAATTCTTATTTTCCTTTTTAAAATAATTCAGTAATGTTTTTATCCGCTCAACTGGATCATGGCAGGCAAACGAGTGTAATAGCATAAATCTAAAACGTATCCGTTGAGCCAGTAATTTGCTAAAATTAAAATGAATAGCTACATTTTCTCTAATTAGCTGGTTAAAAACAGGCTTGTATAAACGGATTACTACACTGTCTTCGTCAGCAATTGCTGATTCGCCATAAGGTTCATTATCGAATAAAGGCAACTCGCCAAAACATTCTCCCGGATCGATTAACATTTGAATAAACTCATTCCTATTATCATTAATGTTCAGCCAGTTAACGCGGCCGGTTAATAATTGATAATAGAATGAGCAGTTATCTCCTTCAGAAAAAATTATATTTCCTTTAGGAACTCTTTTATAGGTTGCTCCATACGCAAGTAAAAGGTCAACGTCAATCATCATGTGTTGATAATTTAAAGATTGCAGGTTAATCCGGTATCTATTCAATAGCTTAATATCAGGAAATTAAAGACAATTGGCAGATCCAACTTCTGCATTTAGTATTGTAATTTACCCAAAATATCCGGCAATTTTAAAGTTAAGTAGCCCTACTATTTGCCCGGCTTTATTACTTAGTTCTGCTTTGGAACTAATGACTACTTTACCCTCAATTTATAGCCTATTTACTTTTGTTGTTAATAAACACAGCACCATTCTTTATATCATCTGCCAGATGCTGAATGGTTTTAGTTTCAAATAATTCTATCAGCTGTTCTTTTATTATTTTATATTTTGAATGCATAGGACAAGGCTTTGTTTCTGAACATTTTGCCAACCCCAACACACATTTGTCCAGCATTTCATTTTCTCCCATTGCTTCAAGTATAGCACGAACGGGTAGCTTTCTCGTCTTTTCAGTCATATAAAAACCGCCATTGGGCCCACTGACAGACCGGATAATTTTATTATTCTTTTTAAGTGCCTGTAATATTTTAGCTGTAAATGATGGAGGTGAATCAATGGCTTTGGAGATTTCTCCGATTCCGATTTTGTTATCCTCCGTCCCTTTTTGTGCAATGAATATCGTTGCCCTTAATGCATATTCTGTTGCTTTTGAAAACATAGAAATTAATTTAAAGGGGAAAGTACATTTTATTTTAGTAATAGCTCAGTGTTGTGATATCCATCCATCTTGCAAATGAATCCTTTGTTTCGTATAATTTTAGTTCAACTAGTTTACTACCAGATGGTAATGCCTGCAATAGAATTTGTTGAAAATGAATAAGCAGGTTTTCTGCAGTAGGTTCTGCTCCAAGCATAACCAGGTTTTCCTGAGAACAAATAGAGGGATGCTCTGCAATATAATCCTGTGATAAAACAAGTTTATGGTCAATCATCCTGATAATCGAGTCAGTTACCAATTGTTTTAATTCTTTAAAATCGATGATAAAGCCCGGTGCCAGAATATATTCGTCTTTTGTTGTGCATCCGGAAACAGTAACCTCCAATTCATAAGAATGGCCATGTATATTTTTACAGGCTCCTGCATAACCATGAATGGCATGTGCCATTTCGAAATAAAAGATTTTAGTGACTAGTAGCATGTATAAAAATGATTGAATAGGTTATTTATTGTTCTTTAAGCAGCAGGTGAATAATAATGGGTTTGTATTTTTCCGGTTGTTTTAAATTTGAAATAACAGAGCACATTATTTTTTAACAAAGGATAGATAATACACAGGAAACCTGTCATCATTACTACCCCGGAAATAAAAAACACAATAAAAAACGGCCTTAATTGAAGCATCATACTGCTAAAAGGTATTTGTGAAGTGCTCAGCTGCCATTTCGCTTTCACTACGCCTGCCCCAATTAAACTTATCCAAAAGACAAATAGCGAAATATTAGCTAGCCAATATCCTCTGTTGAATAGTTTCTTATAAGGCTCAAAACTCAGGCAGGTATCGTTGAGAATATCAAATGCAATTGCCAGTAGCAGAAAACTGTTAATGCCAATTGTTGCCCCCATTGTATGAGCTACTGTAATATGTGTGCCGTGAGTATATAGATTGATGCCAGGAACTGATATTATAATTGCCAGCAATAGTGTTAAGAATATCCAGGCATCAGCGGCAACCAGGAAACGATAAGCTGTTTTGTGAAAATTCTTTTTTGCAGCGCTGACTGAAGCCCTCCAGTTGAAAATAATTCTCCCAAGGATGAAGAGCTCTGTCATGCTGATTGCATAGCTGATGTGCTTAATATAATTATGAGTGGGCAATGTATAAATATGATGCCCCCAGTTGAACATGAGGTTGAATAACCCAATAAAATACAGTAAAAAAGCCATACTTGAATGGCTGTAGTTTTTGCTGTTGCTTATTTTGTCCATTAGGAATATGCTGCTGCCGTAGATCAGCATATTCCAGGAACCTACCATAGAGCCATACGATTTCCATTGCACTGTCATGTCGTTTACCACATTATTTCTGAAATAAGGGAATATCCATAAATAGGATTCGAGAAAGGTGAATAAAAAGAACAGGATACCTGTAAACCACATCCACACATAAACAGGCTGGTTTCTAAATGATCCAGCTGATTTTATAAAATTGATTAAAAACAGGATCCAGCCAGCAACAATGGGTAATGCCAGTATTGGATGAAATTCCCAATATTCCCTGCCGCCGAAGATACCGGCACAATAGGATATCAAAATCGTAATAACCGAAAGACTAAAAATAATTAATTGAATTTTTATCAGTAGTTGTGAGTAGATTTTTTTGCCGGTATGTTGCTGTAGATATGTAAAAACAGCACCTGTCGAGCTAAAAATTATCCAAAAAACTACTGACGATACATGGAGTGGTCTGATTTTTTGGAAGGGAAGATATGATTTTAAAAATCCGGGTATGAGGTATTGAAGTCCACCTGTTACTCCCCAAAACATTCCAGTACCCAGCAACAAAAGTGCGGCAATTACGAATAGTCTGGATGGTGCTTCCTGTTTACTGTTGGATGGTGCCATTATTATTAATTGTAAAAGTTCTTGGGTCACCCTTTCCGGATGCAGCTATATCTCGTAAATAGGCAAGTAAGGCGTTCACTTCCTTTCCATTTAAATCAAAGTTGGGCATTGTGGCTGTCCCGTTTTGCAAAAAGGCTTTGATATAAGCAGGCCCCCTGAGCGAATAGGTATTGGTGAGATCCGGGCCAAGATATCCACCTAAACCATACACCTGGTGACAGGCATTACAATTATACTGTTGCCATACTAACTTCCCCTTACTGGTCTCTTTGGATACAGATTTATTCTTTACTGGCAGCGAAAAATACAGGAAGAAGGAATAGGATAAGAAAGCGACTATGAGTAATGCAGCTATAATATTTTTTCTCTTTTCAGTAAACATGAATACTTGTTCAAAAATAATTAAGGACAAATTTATCCTTAATTATTATATTTGCCAACAAATATTCATTGTATGGCGAAAAATAATTTCATCAGCTACCTGCTTAATCCTAAGAACTGGTGGCTTCCTTTAGTCGTTATTTTTATAATAAGTATTGCAGGGGTAACCATGATTGGAGTACACACATACACTGAAGCTCCACCCATTCCATCTTATGTTTCATCAAAAAATGAAACAGTTTTTTCAAAGGAAGATGTGCTGGATGGTCAGGCAGTATTTCAGAAGTATGCACTGATGGAGTATGGCAGTATGTTTGGTGATGGTGCTAACCGGGGGCCTGACTATACTGCAGAAGCTTTGCATTATGTTTCTCAATACATGAATGATTATTATCAATCGAAATTGAAAGCTGAAGCAAATAGTGATTTGCTTAAAAAAGGGATTATTGAACAGATAAAAGTAGAAATTAAAAATAATCATTACAGTAAAGAAAAGAATAGTGTAACACTTTCTGATGCACAGGTTTTTGCAGCGGCAGAACTGGTAAAATATTATAATCAAAAGTTTACCAACTCGTCTTCACTCGGAGCATTTAAACCGTCCGGTTACATCACTGATGCAAATGAAATAAAATCATTAACCGCCTTTTTCTTTTGGGGTTCATGGGTTTGTGGAGTAGAAAGACCGGGAGAACATTACAGTTATACACATAACTGGCCTTACGACCCTTCAGCGGGGAATACGCCGAGTGCTGCAATTATTTTGTGGAGCATTATTGGTTCACTGGGATTAATATTTGGATTGGGTATCGTGTTGTATTATCATGGCAAACTGGATAAGCTGGATGATGATGTTTATACAAAAAAAGCTGAACCTTTTATGACAAGGGACGATATAGAGAAATTTCAACCAGATGCTATACAAAGGTCTACTTATAAATTCTTTTATGTTGCCATTGTACTATTTGCTGTGCAGGTTTTAGCAGGTATTTTAACCGTTCATGATTTTGTCGGCTTGATTAATTTCTTTGGATTTAATATTTCCGGCGCATTGCCAATTACCGTAACAAGAAGCTGGCATGTGCAACTATCTATTTTATGGATATCAGCCTGCTGGATAGGCGCTTCATTTTTTATGATGTCGCTTGTATCACCCAACCAATCAAAAAAACAGGTTACACTCATCAATACAATTTTTTGGCTTACGGTAATATTAGTGGCCGGCTCCTTTGCAGGAATGTTGCTTGGGCCAAAAGGTGTTTTCGGAAAGAACTGGTATTGGTTTGGCCACCAGGGATGGGAATATGTAGAGCTTGGAAAACTATGGCAGATTATTCTTGGAGTCGTATTTATTATTTGGGCAACAACCATATACCGGGGCATTAAACCGGTGATGAAACTAAAGCAGCCATGGGCGTTGCCTAATTGGTTAGTGTATACCACCTTCAGTATAATTTTATTATTGATCTCTGGTTTTATTGCCACCCCCAAAACTAACTTTGTGATTGCGGATTTCTGGAGATGGATGGTGGTACACATGTGGGCCGAAGCTTTCTTTGAAGTATTTACCACAGTATTGATTGGATATTTTATGGTGGTAATGGGATTAGTAAGCAGGCAGGCTGTAATTCGTGTGATTTATTTAGCAACCTTATTATTCCTTGGTTCCGGTCTGCTCGGGATCTCCCATAATTTTTATTGGAATGCTAAGCCGGTGTTTACTATGGCGCTTGGTTCGGTGTTTTCGACATTGCAGGTAGTACCGTTAGTGCTGCTCACATTAGAAGCGTGGCGTTTCAGCAAACTTCCAATGCTGCTGCAAACAAATAATCGGATAAACGGAGATTTAAGTAAAAAATTTGGATTTTCAGGAGTGTTCCTTTTTTTGGTGGCTGTTAATTTCTGGAATTTCTTTGGAGCAGGTGTACTGGGTTTTATCATCAATCTTCCTATTGCTAATTATTATGAACATGGTACTTATTTAACTGTCAATCATGGCCATGCTGCATTAATGGGTGTGTATGGTAATCTTGCAGTAGCTGCTGTTTTATTTTGCTGCCAGTTATTATTTAAGGTTGATTGGTGGAAACCAAAACTGATCAAAACAGTTTTCTGGTCCATCAATATAGGTTTGCTGCTGATGGTATTACTTGATTTATTTCCTGCAGGCATTTACCAGTTTAAAACCGTAACAGAGCAGGGATTGTGGTATGCCCGTAGCAGTGCATTTATAGAAAGCAACGGTTTTCAAACCCTCACCTGGATGCGTATTGTTGGAGGCTCCATATTTACTGTAGGCGGCGTGATACCGCTGGTTTGGTTTGTAACCAGCAGAAGAAAAGGATTAAAAAAAGTTGAGCAACTCAATACAATAAAATCAACAACCAATGAAAACATTTCAACAACCCTGGCTTAATATTAAAATCTATTTCCTCTGGCGATTGCAATTCTTGATCGGACGTCTGAAAAACCATCTTTATAAAAAACAGCTTTCATACAATGAAAACAAGAACTGATAATAAACCGCTGGTGTATTCCTGCTCCGGCTGTTCCAGTGCTGCACAAATGGCAAACTATATTGCTGTTCAGCTTGACAGAATGGATGTAGCAGAAATGTCCTGCATTGCTGGTGTTGGAGGTAACGTTAAGAGTCTTGTGCGTACAGCAACATCTGGCAGAAAAATTATCGTTATTGATGGTTGTCCGCTGGCATGCTCAAAGGCTTGTCTGAGTAATCATTCGGTAGAGCCTGATATTCACATAGACCTGTCCTGCATGGGTGTTCCAAAAAGGCTGCACGAAGATTTTGATATAAAAGACGCTAATGAAATTTTAACAAAAATTGAATCACTCTCAAATTGCAGTTTTATAAAATATACCTGTGAAATTTAATTATGCCAGAAACGTTATTTTATAATAATGCTCTTTTAAAATCAGCTACTCCTGCTATTGAAAGCAGGGGCATAATTATTACGGAAGTGATCAATAAAAAGCAGCTTAACGAATTCATTAATTTTCCTTACAGGTTGTACAAAGGAAATAAATATTATGTCCCTCAATTAAAGAAAGACATTGAAGATACTTTAAGCAAAAACAAAAATCCTGCACTTGAGTTTTGCGATGCGAAATATTGGCTTGCTTATAAAGAGAATAAAGTAGTAGGGCGTATAGCAGCCATTATTAATCACAGGTATATAGAAAAATGGAAAAACAGGTACATACGGTTTGGCTGGATAGATTTTGAACAAGAGGAGGAAATTGCAAAAAAACTTTTGACACAGGTAGAAATATGGGCAAAGGAAAAAGGGATGAACGCAGTTCATGGCCCAATCGGCTTTACTAATTTTGATTACGCAGGTTTATTAATTGAAGGCTTTGACCAATTAGGAACTTTTGCAACTATTTATAACTATCCTTATTACCCATTGTTTATTGAAAGGGCTGGCTACCAAAAAGATGTTGATTGGGTTGAATACAAGATTAAGCTACCAGCGGTGCTGCCGGAAAAGCTGGAGAAAATAGCTGCAATTGTGCAAAAAAGACATCAGTTTTGTGTAGTAAAGACGGCAACAACGAAAGACATACTATCTTATTCAAAAGACATATTCAGGCTAATAAATTCTGCTTACTCCGGATTATATGGTATGGTTGCACTCAGTGAAAAGCAAATTGAATATAGCACAAGAAAATTCTTATCGGTTATACGCCCTGATTTTGTGTCACTGGTATTGGATAAAAACAATGAATTGGCCGCATTTGGAATTACCATGCCTTCTTTGTCTCTGGCACTACAAAAAGCAAAAGGCGGCCTTTACCCTTTTGGTTTTATTCATATCCTGAAGGCACTTAAGAAAAATAATCTTGGGGATTTATGCCTGGTTGCTGTGAGGAAAGATTTACAGGGAAAGGGTGTAAATGCAATTTTAATGAATGAGCTAACAAAGTCATACATCAAAAACGGAATTGAATATGCAGAATCAAATCCTGAGCTGGAAGAGAACACAAAAGTGCAGTCTATTTGGGAATATTATGATACAATTCAGCATAAACGACGCAGGTGTTATATAAAATATTTAGAGTAATTAAATAATGAAAGTATTAAGCTATAAAACCCCATCTGATTCTGAAACTATCAAAACAGAAGTGGTTTGTCCTAATGATACAAACCCAATGGGCATATTGCTGGGCGGACGCTTGGTAGAATGGATGGACATTGCTGCTGCCGTTTGTGCACAAACACATGCCGGAAAAATTTGTGTTACCGCCTGTATCAATCGTGTTGATTTCACCGCAGCAGCAAAAGTTGGAGATATTATTACCATTTCTGCCAGAATAACCCGTGCCTTTAAAACGTCACTCGAAATTTTTGTTTTCGCATTCGCAAAAACAGTATTAAATGGGAAAAACTATTTAATCAGTGAAGCGTATTTTACTTTCGTGGCGCTTGATGAAAAGGGAGAAGTTACGCAGGTAATCGCAGTTAAGCCAGTAACAGCATCTGAAAAGAAATATTACGATGCTGCATTTAAAAGAAAGAAAAAAGATTCACCAATTAGAAAAAGTATGGAATAAATATGAGTGTTATGAACGAAATAATCTACCGTTTTATTAAACAACAAACATGCGCCACTATTTGCTGCACAGACGAACAAGGTATTCCTTATTGTTTCTGTTGCTATTATGTAGTTAAACCTAAGACAGGCTTATTCTATTTCAAATCGTCAGATAACGCATATCATACTTCGCTATTGGCAATCAACCCGATTGTCGCCGGTACAATTCTTCCTGATAAACTTAGTAAACTGATAACAAAGGGTATACAATGGCGAGGGGAATTGCTGGAAGAGCATCACCCACAAACGAAAGATGCAGATGAAATCTATCACAAAAAAAATCCGTTGGCATTGGTCGTAAAGGGAACAGTATTTACTATTCGTCTGAATATAATAAAGATGACAGACAGTCAATTTGGCTTCGGAAAAAAGAATATTTGGAAAAGAGATGAGCAGTGAGTAGTTCCAAAATTAAGAATAACAAACATATAAACGTTTTGCAACTATGGATATCGTCAATTCTATTTGAAAATTTATCAAAGAAAAATCATTTAAAGCTTCAATCAAAATCTTTTTAAATATGTATCAATCATCTCAACATAAATTTCACATTCCTGTAATGGGGCTCGCTTACACCATTGATAGTCCAATTAAAGTTGCCAGGTTTGGCATATCATCTGTTATTTCAATTGTAGAAGACCGCCTAATAGAAATGATGAGGCAACACTATTATCCATCGGTAAGCCGGGAATATCAGCCCATCTCAACACATGAACCAGATTACAGGGCCAAAAGGATTACCGATTATCTCAACCTTGTAAACACAATTGTAGAGGCACAGGTTGAAAAAATCAGGAACGCCGCTTTCGAAGCAGGCTCAGAAATCGTGAAATATTTTGAGATGCTGCCGGACGATAATGTGCTAAAACAATTATACAGACAAATGATGAATACGGGCAATCAGCATGAAAAAGAAAAAATAGCATCCCACCTAAGGTCACAAATACAACCCGGTAGTATTGATGTAAATATAATGACAAAGGTAGACCGGGAAACTTATAATGATGAAGGAGCTATAGTAGAAAACGGTTCTGATGCAGTAGCTGCATTGAGAGGTTATGTGAAAAGTAACCTTGCAAATTCTTCAGTAGTTTTTTCTGCCGGCATGAATCCGAGATTGTACAATTATCTTGAAAGTTGTAAGGAGTTTGATGTAAATGAGGATGGTGGTTTTACAAAAAAGGTAATAGTAAAAGTTAGCGATTACAGATCTGCATTAATACAGGGGAAATACCTTGCAAAGAAGGGTATATGGGTAAGTGAGTTCAGGATTGAATCGGGATTAAATTGTGGCGGTCATGCATTTGCGACAGAAGGTTATCTGCTGGGCCCCATTCTGGAAGAATTTAAGATAAAGAAGCAGGAACTTATTGATGCGATTTTTGAAGTGTATAATGCCAGCCTCCGAAAGAAAAATAAGCAGTATTTTATTTATCCGCCGAAAATGATATTTTCCGTGCAGGGAGGTATTGGAACGCATGAGGAAGATGATTTTTTATTTCGGTATTATAGTGTAGAAAGTACAGGATGGGGTACACCTTTTTTGCTGGTGCCGGAAGCTACCACGGTAGATGATGAAACACTGAACCTATTATGCAATGCCACAGAGAAAGATGTAGTGCTTAGTCAAAATTCTCCGTTAGGAGTAAGATTCCACTATCTTAAAGGAACCAGTTCCGAAAATGAAAAATTACTACGCATTAAAAATGGAAAACCGGGCAGCCCTTGTACCGAAAAGCACCTGGCATCTAATACAGAGTTTACAAAAGAACCAATTTGTACAGCTTCGCACAAATACCAAAAACTGAAAATCGCACAGTTACAATCATTGAACCTGCCCGAAAAGGAATACGGAAAGCAATTAAATGAAGTACTGGATAAAGAATGTTTATGCGTTGGACTGAGCAATGCTGCAGCTGTTAGTTATAAACAGACTTTTATTAAGACACTGAAGGCGGTAACTATTTGCCCAGGCCCAAATATTACCAATTTCTCCAAAGTAGTTTCGTTGCAAGCAATGACAGACCATATTTATGGAAGAACAAATATTTTGACAAATAACAACAGACCTCATATGTTTATTGCAGAACTGAATTTATATATTGATTACTTTAAAGAAGAGTTGGAAAATGATACCCAGGCTGAACAATTCTCCAAGAGGAAAAAATATTATACTTCCTTTTATCAAAATCTTTGCAATGGTATTGCCTACTACCGGAATTTACCTGTCGCATCAAACACAACAATCCGGCATCAGTTTATTAAAGACCTCGACGATGCCAGGTTAGAAATGGATGTCCTGAATTATCAGTATGCAATTATTTAGAGAAGGTTTCTAAAGGAGTAAAGTAGTGGACACCTAAGTAAAAATAATTTTCTGTATCAATTTAAATCAGCGCTTTATAACTTTTCTTTGAAGAATTTTCTATTTATTAAACGCCAGAGTGAAATAAAATACTTGCATTTTACCAAAATTTCTTAAAATGAAATTTTGGTAATGCCTAATCCTTGTTTTGCCGAAAACCAATCACAAACTCAGTCCCTTTTTCTAATTCGCTTTTATAATGAATTGTTCCATTCATTAATTCCACATATTTGCTTACAAGGTGAAGTCCCAAGCCTGTGCCCTGTATATTCATTGCATTAGAAGCTCTGTAAAATTGTTCAAACAAATGTTTACTGTATTCCGGAGGAATTCCAATGCCATGATCTTTAACCGATAATACCAGTCTGCCATTTATCCATTTAGTCTTAATTTCAATTGTCGTTTTTTTTGTAGAAAACTTTATGGCATTAGAAAGAACATTTGTTGTGATATGTTTTAACAAGAGAGGATCCAACACAACTAGCTCTTTGCCGCTATGCTTGTATGAAATAAGTTGCCCCCTGTTCTCCTCATTTTTAAATTCTGCGATGATTGTGGCTATATGGTCTTTAATATTAAAAAGCACAGGACTGCATGAAATATTTCCTTCCTGCATGTTACCTACCCTAAGAAAATCATTTAATATATCGGTTAAGTGATTTACTGCTGCCACGATTCGTTCAATATGTTTATCTATTTTCTCATGCGAATCCAGTTTTGTGTAACTTTTTAATAATTGAACAGATGATAATACTGTTGTGAGCGGAGTGCTAAATTCATGAGAGGCCATAGTAATAAAACGAGACTTCAGTTCGCTAAGTTCTCTTTCCTTTTTGAGCGATATTCTTAACTCTCCTTCCGCCTTTTTTAAATGCGATATATTCCTGATAACTACTCCAGCATAGGCAATTGCATCTTCACTATCCCTTAAAGGAAAGGCATCCATAATATAAAATTCGCTTTTAACCAGATCGTGCAGTTCAAATGCTGATATCCTGCCCCCGGCGAACACTTTTTCCAATTGAGCCTGGATAACACATCTTACATTTTCTGGAAATTTGGGGTACATTTTATTACCGATTAGTTCAGCAGGGTTTGCAGCCAGGCGTTTATGTAACTCTCCTCCTGTATATATAAAGTTATATTGCTTATCAATAAGGCTGATTACTCCATCAGGGTAATTATATAGTAATTGTAGAAATAATTCCTGTTCTTTTGTAGATTTTTTATAAGTTCCGTTTGTAGCAGTAGTATCCTGGTTTACCAATTGAGCTGTACTCGCATTAACGCTTACTGATTGCTTATTATTTTGTTCTGGGATTGTATTTTGTAACGACAATCTATTCATACTTCAATTAAATATTCTAAGGATATGAAAAGTTAGCTGTTATACTATAACTAAGTACTGATAAAAATCAGGATACTATATGATTGAGAACAATTCGGTAGGCTCTGTTATTTACGCTGTATTTAACCAGTGTAAATCTTATTTCACAATTGAGGAAAAGGTGAACTTATTTACTATTATTCCTATAAATACCACAGTTTAACAATATGAATCTAGGAAAATTTAATCAATCTACTTACTAATACACACCAATATTGTAAAATAAAATTGCAGGATTGAAGAATCAAACAAGATCATTGTTGTTATAATTGGCAAAACGCTTTCTGGCACCGGTTAATATACCAGTATTTTTACCGCTTCAAATTGAAGGTTAATTTGAAACATCCTTTTTATTAGCAAAAGACTTTACAAATCTTTTATGGTATTAATTACTTCTTGCTACTATATCAATAAATATCGTTTCCTATTATTAAAAGTGTGTAGATACTATTTTCGGTAATCAGAATTTAAAAGAAAACTTCCCTTTACCTCTGTTGTATTAATTTTTTTATTGTAGTAATAGTTTCTGTATGCACTGCCCCCAATCCTTCTTTTTGATATTGTAATACGCCATTTTTATCTAATACAGATACGAGATTACTGTGAGAAAAATTACCTTCGGCATCCTTTTCAAACTGTATATTTAATAATACAGAGAAAGTTCTTACCGCATATTCGCTTCCATGCAGTAAGATCCAGTTCTTATTCAACCCCTTTTCATCAGCAAATTTTTTTAACCGATCCGGAGTATCCCTTTTCGTATCAAAACTTACCAGCAGAAAATTCACTTTTTCTTTTTCGTCTTTTAAGGAGTCAGCAATATTTTTTATATCGGCTGTTAATCGGGGGCATGCATAAGTGCAATTGGTAAATATCATACCAACAACAGTAGGTTTACCTTTAAGCATAGATAAGGTAAAGGGAATATTTTCCTGAGTTTGAAAACTGTCTGTCAAATGAAAAATGCTTTCAGCAGGCATACTATCTTTATCAGGTAAGACCGCCTGCCTACCTGATGCAGTTATTTTCTTTTCAGTTTTGTTAGAACTTTGCATACAACCAACCAGGCTTAGGATCAATAAAATCCCAATATTATATTTTGTCATTTTCTATCTTTTACATTATTAATGTTGTGTTTGCCATAGCAAGGATAAACTTCCAGCGATAATTTACAATTACTCAATAGTTTTCGCACATCTGAATCCAAGGTTGGCAATACAATAATTTCCTTTTAAACTTCCGCGATAACTAAAGCGGAGAAACCCGGCATAATCAGTTTTATCAACAACGTTTATAGCACCTGCTGCACAAAATGCTTTTAATTCGTCTTCGGTGTTTCCCCTTGAATCTCCACTACTGATAAAACTGTTGAAATTAAAGGTCCATTCCCATATCAATCCGTGCATATCGTACAAACCATAAACATTCTGATAAGTGGTTTTAATGTTGGGTAAAACCGGCAGATTTGGCTTTTTATACCACCCTAAAATATACTCTGTAAGTGATGTATACTTTATATTTTTTGGAGCAGCATTACCCGCAAGTTCCCATTCAGCAACTGTTGGCAATCTTTTGTTTTTCCATTTACAATAAGCCTGGGCTGCGAACCAGGAGACATGCACTACCGGCGAATTGTAAATATTTATATTTTTTTTCCCAATGACTAAATCACTTTCCCAATCCCGGAGATAATTACTGTCTGCAAAAAGCCTGTTCACTTTAGATTTCCTCCATTGAGGGTTTGCTGTTACAAAAAGGAGGAATTCGCTATTGGTGATCGCTGATTCATCCATTTTAAAAGCAGTAACTTTTATAGGCTTATTACTTTTGGTTACAAAAAAAGGTTTATAATTTCCTGCAGGGATTTTCAGCATTTTCTTTTCAAAAGAAACGGTTTTTTTTTGCTGGGCGTTTGAAACATCGAAGCATCCGGTTAATAATAATATGGTTAAAATATATTTCATCAAAAAAAGAAATCATCTCTTCACAGGTTTCTTTTATTATTTTAGTTTCTGAAAGACAGCCGGGTTTTCATCTCCTGACACTTTTATTTGTGCCAAAGCTCCCTTATTAAATGCACGGAAAATAGCATGATCAACCAGGTTATATACACCCGGTACTTCCATTTTCATTTCTACCATCGTGGATCCTCCGGCAGGAATTAGCGTAGTCTGCACATTCCTGCTAATTTCAGAGCCGGATTCCATATATACTTTATTAAAGATCTCACCGATTACATGAAATGAGGATACAAGGTTCGGACCGCCGTTTCCTACATATAGCCTCACCGTCTCTCCAACGTTTGCAGTCAATGCGTTTTTGCCGGTGGTAGAGCGCACTCGTCCATTAAACAATACATAATCTGGATGTTCAGCAATAGCCTTATCCATATCAAAATCCTGTAAGCCTGGTGCTTCAAATTTCCCTTTTGTATAAAAGTCTCCCTGCATGATATAATATTCCTTATCAACTTTTGCCATTCCGCTTTGTGGCTCCACCAATATTAGTCCATACATGCCATTTGCAATATGCATGCCTACAGGACCAGTGGCGCAATGATAAACAAATAGGCCGGGATTCAACGCCCTAAATTGAAAATGGGATGATTGTCCCGGAGCGGTTGCAGTAGCATCTGCACCACCACCTGGGCCAGTCACAGCATGAAGGTCGATATTATGTGATAGTTTACTGTCGGGCATATTATGTAATGTAAAATCAACCAGGTCTCCCTGTCTTACCCGGATGAATTTACCGGGCACATGCCCGCCAAATGTCCAGAAAGTATATTCTGTACTGTCCGAAATTTTCATCACTTTCTCTATTACATCTAATTGTACTATTACCTTTTTAGGTGAAGTATAATTTAGTTGTTTGGGGACAGCGGGTGCGTCGGTCAACTCTGCTGTGACGTTTCCTGTTAACACAGTATCTAATTTGTTTTCCACATCGGCATTGCCAGAATTGTTGTTGCAGGATAAAACAATTGATATAGAAGATAATAAAATCAAAAGTGAGAATCCTTGTTTGAAGTGTTTCATATTTATTCTTTTAGATTAAATTAAATATTTTCATTCTTAAATTATTTTTACAATTAGGTAATGAATATATCCAATTCTTACCTGGCCTCATTAAAAACAGTTCATTTTAATTCTTCTTCTTTGTTTTTTGGTGGTTTCTGCTCCCCTATCTTACAATAATACGGGGTACGGGGTGCAATGAACCTTATAAACTCAGCTTTCGAATAGTAGTTTCTTTCTTTTATCCATTACTCTGAATCTGATCATACATCTGCATTCCTAATGTTGCAGGAAAATTATCCCGAGATATACACTAAGAAATTTTAACGTTATCAAATAATTAGTCTTTTCACTCATTAAATCCGACATTTCAAATCGGAACTAAATGTACATGTTCTGCGTTCAAATTAATGATTGTGATAGTTATTAGTTTTCTATAAGCCCGATTGTCAGGGAAATGTAAAGTTACAATAATAAAAGTAAATAAATACTTTTATTAAAAATTAGTGTATATCTTTGCTGTATTAAATCATCTAAAAATCAGTATATGCAAACAACAGCCGAAAATATCCTCAACGTAACCTTACTGGAACCGAGACAAAAACATCCCACCATTTTTATACGTTTTGATGAACTGGCAGAAGGGGAAAGTTTAACCATTCACAATGACCATGATCCTAAGCCATTGTATTATCAATTGCTGGGTGAAAGAGGCAACATCTTTATCTGGGAATACCAGGAGCAAGGACCGGAATGGTGGATAGTGAAAATAACAAAACGGATAACAGGGGAAAATGATGAAACCCTGGGTCAAATTGCAGCAAAAGATTTGCGTAAAGCAGAGGTATTTAAAAAATACGGATTGGACTTTTGTTGCGGTGGAAAGAAAACAGTGAAAGAGGCATGTGCAGAAAAAGGATTGGATGTTACCAAAGTTGAACAGGAGCTACAACAGGCGGATAAGATGCCATCCTCCCGTCCGATCCCTTATGGCGATTGGACCCTGGATTTTCTGGCAGATTATATCATTAACACCCATCACAGTTATGTAAGAAAAACCTTACCGGATATTACGGCCTATGCAGCTAAAGTAATGCAGGTGCATGGTAAACATCATCCCGAATTAATACGCATCAGTCAATTGGTTAGTGAAGTAAATGCAGAGTTAACGGGCCACCTGGTTAAGGAAGAAAAGATATTGTTCCCTTATATTAAAGCATTGGTTGCGGCAAAAAATCATACGCAACCATTACAGGCCGCTCATTTCGGATCTGTGCAAAGCCCAATTAATATGATGGAGATGGAGCATGAACTGGTTGGTAAAAACCTGGATGAGATCAGGCAGCTCGCCAACAATTATTTATTGCCGGAAGATGCCTGTGCCAGTTACAGTTTACTGTACAGGATGCTGGATGAATTTGAAGAAGACCTGCATTTGCATATCCATCTTGAAAACAATATTCTGTTTCCAAAGGCACTGGAAATTGAAAAGCAATTAAACAACTAAGCAAATGAAAAATCAAGCTCCCATAAAAAGACATCAGGCTATTGTCTCATTTTCCAAAGACCATCATTTTGGATTACTGCTGATCTGGAAAATAAGACAAGGCCTGAATAAAGCTGTCAATCCGGAACGGATCAGCAATTATGTAACTTTCTTTTTTAAAGAAGACCTTGAAAAACATTTTAAAGAAGAAGAGCAATTACTTTTCAGTAAACTACCGGCTGATGATGTACTAAGGAAACAGGCAGAAGGAGATCACCAGGCAATATACAAGCTGGTAGCTGCTATTGAAAAAAAGAAGGACGATGCAGTTCTGCTCAATCAACTGGCGGATGAACTGGAAAAACACATCCGTTTTGAAGAACGGGAACTGTTCAATCATCTTCAGGATAATATTAAAGCAGATGACTTAGAAGCAATAGCAAATCGTTTTCCCAACAGCAGCAAAGCAATTGATGAAAAATGGGAAGATGTTT